>Ga0181612_109264_pt1 | contig 16394 bp, 10 predicted proteins | sample HoacroProtozoa21_FD_119630 | JGI IMG/M metagenome (GOLD analysis project Ga0181612, IMG submission 119630) | Hoatzin crop microbial communities from Cojedes, Venezuel. Combined Assembly of Gp0051906, Gp0051904, Gp0051908
ATCCATGGCTCTCCCCTCACCTACCCAGCCAGTCATGCCATCATAGAAGGCTATCAGATTGGTCAAGCATGACTTCCCCTTGGTGCATCCATGTTGACTACTCCTGATAAGCCTCTTTTCCTCCACTTGCTTAATGATGACTTCCAGAATGAGCTGCTCCATCACCTTTCCAGGAATGGAGGTGAGGCTGACCAGCCTGTAGTTCCCTGGCTCCTCCTTCTTGCCCTTTTTGAAGACTGGAGTGACAGTAGCCTTTCTCCAGTCCTCGGGCACCTCTCCTGTGCTCCAGGACCTCTCAAAGACGATGGAGAGTGGCTCAGCAATGACATCCGCCAGCTCCCTCAGCACTCGTGGGTGCATTCCATCGGGGCCCATGGATTTGTGGACATCCAGATCACTTAAGCGATCCCTCACACAGTCCTGCTCTTGCTGTGAATATTTGGAGGTTTCCAGGTCTGCCCTATACCTTTTCGCTTCAAGAAAATGGAGGTGTCTGGAGAGTAGTGTTAGGAAGGAAGCTTGGTTAGCAGTGAAAGCAAAGGTCTTGAGCAGCTGTGTTGAAGACATTGATATTGTACAGCTGAGCTAAATTCAATTGGGATTATCTTGCTACCTCAGTAAGCCTGTCACATATTGGTAGCAGGGTGTGATCTGAGATCCACGGGGAAAGCCTTTCCAGAAGGCAGCCCTTGTGTGGGACAGGCCCTGGACAACTCTCTGAAGTCAGCAGCCAAAGGGCCTGGAGTCAAGCTCTGATGAGTGAAGGGTTTCAGTGACCAAGTACAAATGCTAGAGCAGCAGATAGCAGTAGGGGCCAAAGGGTCTTCCTTCCTGCTAGGCTTTGTTTTGGGGCTACCTTCCATTGTACAGTGAAGTTTCCACCACCAATGCACATTCACAATTTCCATCTAGTCCAAGATCATGCTTTAGCTTGGCTTGCTCAGGATGAGCATGGCACTCTTTTTGGTGTTTTATTCTGTGATATAAATGGGGAATTCCCTGCCAGAAGCACAAAGAAACCCCTTTCCTATTGCTGAAAGTGTTGGTCAGCCTTTCCTGTGAAGATCCTGCTTTGTCACCTAATTTTCCCCACCTTTCAAACCGGAGGAGTTTTGTAGCTGACACTAGAGTTTGAGAGTTGTATGCTGTTGGCTCCATGACAGCCTGTTATTCTCTAGGGCTTCTCCGGGCTGCAGGTATCAAGCAGTAATTGTTTGTGAGCCATGCAGGGCTCCTGCGTTTAACAAAAACCTCTTTTGGAAAAAGGGGAGGGGGGAAAAAAGTGTAAAAAAGTTGGGAAGTATTTCAGCTTCCCTGTGCGTGTGGTGACAGCTTTGCTTGGTGATCCTGTTCACTAGCTGATAGGTTTTTGAAGTGTACATATAATATAATCTGAAGAAGATGGGGCAACCAGAACTCCGATGTGGAATGCCAGCTTTTTGTTTAGGGAATAGTGTGGATTATAGTAATGGGCGACATTTGTGGTTGGTAGTACTTTCTTAGTCTTCAGCCAACACTGTACACTATCACCCAGTGAGTAGCTTGACCAAAATGCTCTGGGTAAGAGGACTTGGTTGGTAATGAGCAAGAAAGCATTTTGGTGGCTCAAGAAAGCTGATGATTGGATTGTCCAGAACCAGTGCCAATCACAAAGATTAAGTGCGCTGTTAAAGGTACACTTTGCAATATCAGGATGGAAATACCAATGTATCCAGAGTCCTTTGTCACAAGCAGTTATTTTTAGGTTTTCATTCTGTAACAATAGTTGAAAGACGGATATCCTCTTGTAAAAAAAAAAAGGGGGGGAGGAGGAGGGTGGAAAGCTAGATGGTGCTTAAAGATGCCACAGTTTCCAGACACTCTCCTGTTGCACTCACTGAACTTTTATTAACATTTCTCATCCAATTACTACCTATAGCAAACCAGGTGGGGAAAGGCCAAGGCAGCCTGGCTGATAGAAGTCTACTGAAAACTGGCCCTGAGACAACAACATTTAGTAAAGGGAATTTGAAAGTGAGAGTGCCTTATGAAAGACACTGTTTATATTCCAGCTGCTGGTATCTATGAGGTTGCATGGCCTGAACAAAAATTCATTTGCTTGAATTTCAGATTGCATCTGGCTCAGTAAATGTCTTCCACTGCCCTTTCTATCTTTCTGCTGTCTGGCACATGAGGCTTGACTGAAAAGGTAGTCTAAGATGATTGTTATCAGGCAATGCTGCACATGCTGCTTGGCAGCTGTCTATCAGGGATGCTTAGCCTGGGCAGGAGTCACCCTTTGGAGCAAAAGGGCTGTGGCTTATGTGGTCTTAACCTTTCGTATGCATAAAGAATTCTTTAGTTGCTTGTTGCTGAAAAAAAATAATCTTCTCTGTGAAGAATGTAGCCAAGTTGGGATATGAAAGTCTTCAGTGTCAAAAATTGAATTTTTTTCAAAATTCACCTCAGAAAACTTTCAGTTTGATAGACTATGTGAAGAGGAGAAGGAAAACTCAAGTCTGGACCATCTGTTTCTTTTCTGATATTGGGATAAAGATGCTGAGTAAAGAGGTGTCAGCTTCTCTTCACTTAGCATGTGGAAAAGCTGCAGATGCTGAGACTTGAAATAAAGTAAGTTTAAGAACTTTGTTTCTTGCTGCTGGTGACTGAGTGTAGATCTGCATAGAGGTAACAAACCAATGAAGGCTTGGTGTTCCTAGAAACTGCTTGAACTTTTAGATCTATATCTATTTTTACAACTAATATAACATTTTCAGGGATTTTTATTTTCTGAGATTTCAGCCACAGAACAGCATAAATGGAATAATATTCTTTATGTTAGTCAGAAACTTAGGTTTTGACACCTGTGTTGGTGTTTTATGGTACTGATGAATAACTATGATTTATAGCTTCTATCACTTATAAACAAGAATTCTGAATTTCAAATGACTACTCATGAAAGACAACATCCTGCTTACAATCTAGTGACTTCTACTTCCCATGGCTGTTTCCTAAAAGATCTCAAATTGTGGTATTAGAAGAAACTTGGAATAACTTCTTAAGAGTGTTCTGGTCAATAGATTTCTGATCTCAGCTCCACTAGAAGACACTTAGATGTAAGATTCTTTGATAGTCTCAAGACGCTAAAGATTTTGGCTTCTCTGTGAATATCTTCTGGTAGATGATAACTTGAACAGCAGTTAAAGGCTTTCCAACTTCGGCAGTCAACATGGCAAAGAGAACACTGTCTCATCTGTTGTGAAGAAATCTACAAGGAAAACAGTGTATGTGGAAGATCTAAGCGCAGGCCCTTGAAACTCTGAGAGACCCAAAAGTGATTCTTCAGAGACTTTGCTGCTCTTAAGATAAGGTGCATTGATAAACACATCTCTTTATTACAAGAAACTGCATATAGTATCTCCAGAGTAATCTCCAAGAGAGTGAGTTTTTGGTTCCTGTTGACAGCGATCCCCGTAACCTGCCGATTTCAAAATTCCTTGCCAAAAAAAAAAAAAAAAATCAAAAAAATCTAGAGCTTATCCCTCATGAACAGTTCCAACAAAGGTTGTCTATGAAGATTTTTCTGGAACAACTGCCTTTCATAGAGCCTGGTTTTAAATATTGAGAACTTGCTAATCTTTCTTCAAATTTGAAAACCCTCAAGAAGCTGTTTTAATGTGGAATTAATTTCATTAAAAATCCGCAGGAACAATAACTTTCTCTGTTATCTGTTTGCAAGTATTTTAAATTTTTGTTTTAATTTATATAAATTATATAATACACTTAAAATTATTAAATGAAATAATAGATACTGGTAAAATAATTTTGAAAGCCCAGTTTTAATAGTTGGATTATTCTGGTATATTTTGAGAAACTTGGATCCAATCCATTTTTAGTCATTTAGCTATTTTGTTCTTCTATTCAGGACATTGTTTGCATAACTGATTTTTTTTTTTTTAAAGGTCAGTCATGTTGTCATGTTTTCATTTGTTTCTGAAATTGCACTTTCCTGCTGCTGATGCTCACCCAAGTCATTTAAATATGAAAGTATCCTCTACTATATGTGTAAAGAGAATGAAAGTTATGCACAAAATTCTAGGTTGTTTTGAGGCATAGGGGACAGAATGATTCATGTAGTGCAGTGGTTTATTGGTATTTTCTAAACAAACAATTTTTTCTTTAACATATTATGACCTCTAAAGCATTGCGGAACCTGAATATGTGAGTGTAGACAGCAGGCCTCTGTTACTGAGGAGCATTTCAGTGAAAGGAAAGAGAACTGTGGGGCTGGATATTTTTTTGTTTGCATGTCTCACTCTGAAATTATCTAAATTCCCACTATCATGTAACTTCATAGACTGAATTGTTCTGCTTGTTGCTACAGAATACATGGTTGTTTGCATCTTGTTTATCGAAATCTTACTCTGGTGCTTATGGTGTATATTGTTAGGTGTATATTGTTAGGTGTATATTGTTAGGTGTATATTGTTAGGTGTATATTGTTAGGTAATGAACTAGGCAACAACTACTCTTGTCATTTACTTTCAGTGTTTTTCTAATGTCTGTCATTTGCCTTTATGCGAGAGCTTGCTTACTGTCTTATACTTTAACTAGAGAGCCATGAACACAGTATACAACATGAAGGTTAACTTCTTTGCAAATGTTACCGTGTTCAGCTCAAGCCATCTGGAGGCCGTGTTTGGACTCTGCCTTGTCTTTACTACAGTTTCATTATCTGTGAAGTGTACCAGTTGTGGCCTTTGTGAGAAAAGTCTACTGTATTTAGAACATTTGCTGAAACATCACGAAAGGCATCAAGTATAAAGAAGTGGCATATAATGGAGATTTCTTGATTGGACACCGGCCACTATTGTTATTGTGCTCTCTTGATGTGCCTTATCTATGCTAGGAGGGGACTCTTGAAAGGACGTTATTCCACTAAGTGGCGGGATATTTTAGTCTGCCCTTATAAGGGTTTAGCATCTGCAGCTGCATCTTTGATGTGCTCATGCTTAGCATTGCATGCAATCACTTGGTGAAATTCCTGAGGTAGTGATTCCATGGTTCCCAGCTGTGTTCCTGAGTCTGGGAGCTTCTGACTAATTATACAATTTTCTCTGTGTGCCGTAGGAAACAATTCCATTTTGGCTCTAAGAAAAGGGATTGGGTTGGACTGGAATATAGGATTGCATAACTTTTTTTTCATCTTTAACCACAAATTCCTATGAAAGCCATTGCACTTCCTCTGAAGATACCTGCTGTTGGCTTTTGGTTTCCAGAGTCATTAGAAATATTCAACGCCCATATATAGTCCAGAAGACCTAGCAATTGAAAGGCCTACCCAAAATTAGTCATTAACGAATCAAGCCAAGTTGCATCCCTAAGAAAACAGCACCATCCCTAAATTCCTGTTCTTTTCAAACTCCAAGAGGAAAAGACACATATAGTATGCAGTTGGGATGACCAGCAGAGGTGGCACAACTACATCATAGACTCTTCTGTCCACACTGGAGGAGGAAACATCACAAATATGGGTGCCTGTTCAAATGGACAGAATTGAAAAGCTTTTTTCTAGGTGCTGCAAATAAAACCAGCGCTTACAGTCTCTTATCTCCTAGCCTGCAACTGTAGGCAGAGGCAGAAATCTCACATAAAAGACTTCAAGCTCTAGGTGATCCAAGTAAGTTTTGTGCAACTTGAGCATCTTTTGCAGACAGGGTCTGACAGAAGGATCTTTCAACAAATCCTAGACAAGTCTGGCAACTGCCTTTTAGAGTGTGCCAACTCTTTGTACTATACAATATAATTATCTGAATATCCTTTTACTCATCTTCCTCTAATGACAGACATTGTCATCAGATGTAGTGGTTTCCTGGAGAAAGATATTGTCAGCCCACTTTACTGAGGTAAGCCTGGGCCTTCTCTGTAGTTTCAGAGGTGTGATCACAAATTCCCTGTTCTCTGTGCTTAATTGTGGTCTGTCAGCTGGCCTGCTTGGTCAGCACGTGCGTTGCTGCCTGCTGGGGAAAGAGGGAGACAACTGAGTGATCTGGGGCTCTCCCACAATTTTCCAGTCCACCACCTGCTTTGGAAGTGGCTGTAGCACTGCCAAACATGCTGAAGTGGTTAAGTGTACTAGCTCCTAAAGAAGCTGAAAGGGAGGAGTGGTTCTTGCCTGGTGGGTTTTCAAAGGGAGCTGAGACTTTGAAGTTCTGTTTTAGCAGCTGCCAGGTAGGCTGCCTCAGCCCTGTGCAGCACTTCTGCCCCCAGCCTTCGTGCATTGCGTTCTTCACAGTGCCAGGATTGAGAGAGGGAGATTAAAAAAAACCCTAATTAAACCAGGAGTGTGGGCATTAGCAATAGTGTTGCTTTATTATATTTTACCCTTTGAGTTATAGTGCCTTGTGCCACATGTCAGTGAAGCACCTTGCACTTGCCTGCGCCTATTAGAGTAATAAATTTATTTCACTTTGGTTTTCTTTGCCTTTAATTACTGCTTCCTCATCTCTCTTCTGCTTTATGTCCCCTCGCAAAATAATCATAGTAATTTTAATCTCTTGTTCTGTAATGGCCACATAAAACATGCAGAGATTTACATCCATGATGCCCCAGAACTCCTTGCTGAGACTAGAGGGACCAAATCATATTTCCAATAAGGAAAGAAAGAGACAGAGAAAAGTGGCTAAACCAAGGCTTCATATAAAGCCTCTGTTAAAGCAGGAACAGACACCACTCACTGCTGTATCTGCTGGAGGCAGTTAGCTGGGAGCTTCCTCTGTACACACTTAACTCTTCTCTGCCAGAAACAAGATGCCGTAACTCAGTTTTATTGACCTTTGTTATCATAATGTGAACTCCTCCATGGTTTTTCTTGTTGAAATAATGGGTTACTGGAAATGCTGCAGGGTGACCTCTGTTTTCAGGCAGAGAGATAGACAGATAGATCCCAACAGGAGGTGGGAATTTATGGAACAATATTAGTAGTGTAATGGGGACTGCATTCTGTATAGTTTAAAACAAAAGACCAACAAGGAGGCCAAAATTGTCATAAACTGGAATAGTCTCTTCTGGCAAGGCAACACACTTCTGTGGTATTAATCTTTGGAGGATGAAGTGCCAAAAATTGGGGAGATTCTTGCTCTGCCCTACTTGAAGAGCTTACTTTTCCAGGTGAGGCTTTATAAAAATAAAAGTCTTTCCATTCTTTTCTTGCACTTTATAATCCAGTCCTGGTATGTCGTCACTAGTTTCTGGAGGCAATAGAGGGGGGCAGATGCATAGGCAGTTTTGTTCCAGTGCTGGCTATAGATTTTTCTAAAATATTTTCTCTTTATCAAAAATTCATAACATGTAATTCAAAACTGAACCTGCCATTCTGTTCTGAAGTTATTTTTTTAAGCTACATTTTAGGTATAAACAAAATGCAAATTTGTTTGGAAAAAAAAAAAAACCTTGTGAATTTTTAGGGCAGAATTCTTTTCTGAAAAGTAGTTTTCTGCAAGTAGAGTATCTCTGGAGGATTCTTAGAAGGAACTCTGCTGACTTGGACAACTTCTGTCAGTTTTAGCTTGAGAAGAGCATTGCTAGGAGTCTGTGCTGCCTTGGTCAAAATAAGCACTTCCAGAAAGTACCTTCCATGACCTCTAAGGAAGCTGGGTGACCAGTGGAGTGAGGGGAAAAAATGTCACTTACCTTTTGCAGTACAAACATAGTGTTTTGTGGCCATCATGAGGCATGCAGGGATTACAGAAAAGCTAGCTGTAAAACAGGTAGCACCACAATCCTGGGATTGCTTTGGTGCTAACGTGCCATGCTCCTCTTGCAATGGCTGAAAGTCTGTATGTTTGTAGTGTAGTGCCTTTTTTTTTTTTTTTTCTTCTCCTGCAATGTGTATGATAGGATGGCCTTGTCTCTGCAGCATATACAGTTACTGGTCTGCTTCTTCAATAGGTAAAATCTCATACTAGTATTCTCTCTTTGTGGATCTGAGCATATTCCACCACCCCTGATTATATTTTATGTAATCATTTTGTTACAGACTTTAGAAAGTGTGTGCTGACACAGATACAGTCACCTCTGGCTATTCTTTCTCTAACCCATTGTTAAGTGTTCAGAGAGCCACAGCAGGTGAGTTGATCTTTGTACAGGAGGTGGAGGTAAAAAGTTTTCTCCCTTAACTCCAGCATAACAGAACTGCAAAAGGAACTTGAGGAGGAAAAAATCTCCTGTTTAACAGGTGGGAGATCACTCTCAAATCCAGTCTATTTCTTGTCATACCTTGTTACCTTGTCTAAGTCCACTTGAGGGACATGGAGACCAGAAACTGCATACGAATCAAGTTTATAACATGGGGAAGGTAAGAATGCTAGAGACGCCTCTTTGACCAGCATAAAAGTGCCATAGTGCATAGGGGACTGTAAATCTATCTTCTTTTTATTGTGAAACACCTTTATCTTCATTACATTTGAGCTAGGTTGATAAATTTCAGTTGTTTAAGGGAAAAGGTCTCTTGAGGACCCTTACTCTGCCCTTGTATCAGTGCTTGAGGAATTACCCAAAAACAAGAGACTCTTAACCACAAGCATACAGCCTGACAGCAAGGACCCAGAGAAGTGACCTTTATTTCTTGGTTTGTATTTTTTTTTTCTTATTTTACTGTATTTCAGCAGCTAGATGTTACATAACTTTAGTTGTGCTATTGAATGGTAGCAGCAGAGGCATCTTGCTGGTGCCATGCTGCTACTCTACCTCTTTTACCTGGAGCGTTTCTCCTAAACATGACCGTGGCCCAGCAAGCTTTCAGGTGACACTTTCCACAGTCCCTTATTAAGTAAATTTGTGCATCTCTGCTCTGGAAGTGTAGAACAGATTCTGGCCTCCTCTTTAGGTATATAGATTATAAACGTAGAATTGTTGCTTTTTTTTTTTTTTGAAGTTCTGTTACCTGGCTGTAATTGTTGGCATTGAAGTTTATAGGCATGATGTCAGGGAACTGTACGCTTCAGCATGCTTTGTCCCCATAGCCAGACTATCTAAGCTGTCAGATTTATCAAATCTTCTCTAACAGTTGCTCATGAGAGTGTCTTCATCTACCATGTAACAAGATGATAGATGTACTGGATGTCAAGCAAAGTTGACTGCTTTCATGAACTTCGGTGCAAATTTTGTGGAATCCGGAGGCTTGTCATGTTCTTTAGAGTTTTCTTTGTGTACTCGACATTAAATATTTAGACAACAAAACACCTGAAGTTAGGAGCATATGACATCTCTATTCTATGGTCATACGGCACAACTACAAAAGTCATTTGGGCCTCAAGTGGTATGAGACCTGGACAGCGCAACCCTGGAGGAACCCATAAGGCCCTGTGGTGTAACGCCATCCTGTTCTGTGTCTTTTGGGAGGCTGGTGGTGGCAGGGGCATTTAGCTCTGGGCAGGGGCAGCGTGCTTCGAGTGCTCTCATCCATCTCATGAATCCTAACCCTACAAAACTCAACAGCCTGTTTTTTGTTTGTTTGTTTATTCTTCTCAAGTGCTCTAGATTTCACCAGTTTAGCCCAACTGTGACTTCTCACTTGCCTCTTGAGACTTGAACAAGGGGCCTGAGCTGCTTTCTTCATTCCCCATTCTCTTATTCAGTGGGATCTTGCAGCTGTTGCTTGAGCACATACAGCAGAGCACCACGCTCTGGGAAAGCCTACGCAGGAAGAAACTTAATGGAAAATATTAAGGAGAAAAAAAATGTGTTTGATGGACTTTTAATATAAAAGGGGGGGGGAAGAAAAGAAAAGGGGGAGGGGGAGATTTATTCACTGTAATAGGAACCAAATGTTGGCTGCGACAGCAGCTGCACTCTCACTCTTTCCCTGTGAACTGTGTAAGCGGCTGTTCAAAGGAGGCATTACAGGGTGCAGGGCTAACTTACTGGTCCTGACTTAACCCTTGCCTCTCTAGAGAGAGGTAGGGCATATGGGTTTCCAGAGAGATTAATGACTTTAATTACAGACCCTGTCATAAGCATGTTCTAGACAGATACTGGTGCCCATTTACTGTTTTCATCCTCATGTGCTACTGCTGCTGTCCTCCCATAAAAAGCAAAATCTGCTTGGATAAAGCACTAAAAAAAAAATATGGCTAGGAATAAATAGAGCCTATCAGTCTTCTCCAGTTCGGTTTTCAATAGACTTGCCTACATTGATGGAGGAAAAGTAGAAGAATGTCAGTACAAGACATGTTTTGATCCATGCTAGGATTTTACAGTGGAACCTCTGCAGTAAGGAATACCTTTCCCATCTCTGTAAGTGGTGCAGTATTACATGTAAATGTCTGGTACTTTGAATTCTGTGAAGTGTGTGTGTTCACCCCAGAAATTCTACCTGGAGTAGGACAAGTGATCAAATTTAAGGTGGCACTTAACACATTGTCCAAGTCTGAATGACTTATCTTAAAGTCGAGGTAGACAGTACAACTTCACTCAGAGTCCATCTGCTCTGTCTGAACTTCATTAATTAACTAATACTTTAAAATTGAGGGAGAGGGGGATGACGCAATTCAGGCATGTCAGATTTGAGCAGGTAATCTTCTCCAAGATTTCCTTATGAAACCAAAATGAAGTTTCTGTGCTAGTCTTATTGTATGTATGTCTCACTGTTAAAATGTTTTTGCAGGCTTTGACTGTGTTTGCAGGTGTGGAAGTATGTGCAGGAAGCATGAAGCCAGAACCACCTTCCACTCACTAAAGCTCACCCCTGTGTTTGCACTAATTGAGGGTAGAAAGGCTATGTGATTTTGTTAATCTAGATCACATGGAGGAGATATGCCCAGTTGTCTTCACTGCTTCCCCAGTGACCTGATGAGCCACAACAGGATGAAGGTATTGAACTTTGCAGACAACTGGCTGTTAGTTTTCTTGGTGATTTAGCTTTTCTGCTAGTGAATTTCAAAGCTGCCTGTGTAAAGACAAGAAAAATACACAGTGTTGTTTACCTGCCAAGTATTCCACAGATCAGAGACTGATAGTGTTTTGTAACTGGCATGGAGCCAAGGATGCTACTAGGGGCCCAACAAAAATTGGCTCCACTGAAGGGTAAATACTTCATTTGCGAAGACTGGCAAGTTTAGTGCTCCTGAAAGTAAGAGGTTGATAATCCAGCTAAATCTGGGAGTAGCTGAGACAGATTAGGCCTTGCCTGCAGAGGTTTTCCAGTGCTGCATAATCTCAGCCTGCCCTTTGTCTGCTAGACTGTCACAAGGCTGTTTTGATGCACCTCATTTCTAACCTGCTGTACTCATGTCCTTGCCTGTATATGGAGACCCAGGACCTAAAACACACTTAATTCCTGGTCTGCAGCAGAGCTAAGTAGGCACTACATTGCCTTTGTTATAAGAGAATCTTTTTTCTCTAAAACCCAGGTTTCTCAATGGTGGGGAAATAGCAGGAATAATTTTCAGAAGCCAGGGAGCAGGAAATAAATTATACAGCAGCATATACCAGAAAAGAAGGAAGCCCATGAACTTTGATAGTACTTGTAGAACAAAGTGAAGGAGCAAGAAGTCAGTGAGCTTTCCCTGTATAGCTATTGTGCACGCACATCTGGAATGATGTGCTCAGTTTTGACCACTTGCCTAGCCCCAAATACTGATAAAGTGGAAAAAGTTCAGAGAAAAGCAATGTACAATTGAAAGCCAGAAGGGACTGAGCTGAGGAAAAAGATGAAGGGAGTTAAGTGTACCAAGGCTGGCTAAGCTTGAAGGAGGCATAGCTCTAGTAGTGAAGGTTTAGATCTGAAATAAGAAGGTCATACGAATAAACAGAGAAAATACAAGTTTGATTGAGAAACCCAGGGAAAATTCTTGACACTGAATGTGTACCTGCCTGTGGAGTGGTGCAGCTGAGAGTGCGAGATATGGGCTCCTCCAGCCCCTGAAACGTGCTAATCCTGCACCACAAGGAGATGAGTTGGATGCTTTTGCTCACATCTTTGTTTTTGAATAAAATTCTTGTAACAACATCAACTCTGTCAGTTGAAAAGGGGAATTGTGAGAATAGCAGAGGGGGACTCCTGACATTTGCTAGTAATTAATGCACATTAAAATGTCCTGGGATGCTTGAATTGTGCCTCTGGTAGCTACTGCAGTTAACCTGTGAATGGATCTGGAAATTGTAGTTAAATCCACAGAATTTTTCGTGTTCTTTGCCTAAATCAGCCCAGTCCCAGGGCTTTTCACCTGGACCTTGTACATCTTCTGTTGTCTTATGGCACAAAGATACTGAGTGTAAAAGCCTCTTGTGTAGGTGAAAGTAGTTTCAGCGGCTGGGAAAGTGGTGAGCTGAAGAACTTCAAGCTGAAACTATTACAAGATGCCTGCATCTGTGCCTCATCACTAAGAAGGGAAAGTTTGATGGATGGTTTGGGACAGAAACTCTCCCTAGCTCATTAACTTTAGAAGCTTTTCTTTGGCTTCTCTTGCAGAGCTCAAAAGTAGATTGCAGGCCAGGTGATGGCATCCTTGTTTTATGCAAGCCAGCTGCTTCCTGTGCCTTCTCTGTCTCCTGAGTACCTGCACCATGGCGTGTTCTGGACAGCTGCCTCTGCTTCATAAGTTCTCCAGAGTCCCAGGCAGAGCTCTTTTAGGAATACTAAAAATGCTTTGCTTGCCTCTGGTGGTTTGTTTTGGTTTTTAGGTTGGTTTTTTTTTGTTGTTGTTTTTTGTTTTGTTTTTTTTTAAAACTACCTTCCTTTACCCTTGTAACATAGCTGCTGCTACTGCATGTTTTAGGGGCTTGCATGTTGCAGCAACCAGAGCTACAGACCATGCTAAAATGCAGACTCTTGCTGACTAAACTGGACCAAAGTCACTCTTTTGTAGACACTCCTGATAACAGCAGAGGCCAGGAGCAAACCATTCTCAAAGACTTGTTGCTCCGTTTTTCAATTTTTACTTTATTGCTTTTGAAGCTGAGGGGAGGGAGGGAGAAAAGACAAAGAAAGGCCTTGAGGCAAGCAGCACTGCGAGAGGCCCGACAGTCCTGCATCCCAGCCAGGCCCCCAGCGTCCTGGGCTTTGTCCCACTATGTTTATCATTGCTCCATAGCCAGCCCCAATCTAGGGCCTATTGTTAGGGATGGAAGAAGCACATAGTTTGCCAAAGAAAATGTTCTGTATTTTTCTGAGTGCCTGAACATAAGTCAGCAGGATGCTGGGAGCTGCCACACTAGACAGGCTCATTAGTTACTATGCCAACTACTTTCTAGCAGCTGGTGCCTACCAAGGCTTTGTAGTGAAAGCTTCCTGGACTTGTCATACCACCTGAATGCCCTGTGGGAAAGAAACTGCTGCCCAAGATTGTCTTGCATTCCATGGCAAGGTAGGAACACTGATTTATAAATGCACTAGGTTCCCTTATTGCCAGCAATGGCCCTTGTTCATCCTTAGCTCCAGCCTTTACAGGAAAGGATGCAAAATACTTTCATTGGCAGCTTGTTTCCTCGTTTAAAAGGAGGATAATTCTTTTCTCGGTTTGCTAGACCTCCAGCTATACTGACTCCTGCTGTGATCCTATCAGTTCTCACAAACTAAGCAGGATTAAACAGAGGAATATTCTTCAAGAATGCTGAAGCTTCGTTTTCACAAGTAATTGGAGCCTAGTTTGCATTGCCTTTCAAGGGGATGTAGGCACTTTTCAAATGTTTCAAAAGTGCCTGCTTAGTAAGTGATGGGGAACACCAGTATACTACATGAATTGCTATTGTTGCATGCCACACAGGAGCTGGTATCAAACAAGTGCACAGCTGTGCCACTGGAAGAAGGCTTCACTTGACATATAAATGGAAGCCCTATGTGTAGTATTTATGATACTTAAAAAACCTTAAATGTATTTTGGGAACGCTGGAAGTTTTAAACCCAATTTATGTCCAAATTATGCATTCAGAAATCATGTTCTGAATCCCTTCTACTCCAGCCTTGCCCTCCCCTCCCCTGATTATTTCTGTGTAGTTTCACTTTTACTAAAGATTTTTCTTTGCCTTCTTGTCTGCTGTTGTCTTTTATTATCCAGTATTACACACCCCAGCAGTGGTTGTGTTGTAGTAGACCCTGCTTTGTCAGATGTTTGAGTGAGTTACTTAGGAATGGTGGATGCTGAGGGAACTGTGGGCTATCATTAGAAGTTACCAGTGTCGTTCCTTTAGTATGGAATTGCTGTGTGTCAGATAGTTCTTTGTAACTACAAGATTCTCAGTGAGTGGTGTTCTGTGGTCTGGTCTTGTCAGCTTCAGCTCTTGGTATTCTCTTCAAATCTGTTTGAAGTGGGAACAGAAGCCAGGTCACTCCTTTCTTGTGAGAGCTAATAACCACTTGATCTTCTGTATGGAAGATGGATTTCACTGAAACTTTTTTTCTGTACTCAATGAACAAATGTATTAGTGTTTTATTAGTATTTAGTATTTTAGTACGCTAGCATTAGTTCCTAGTACAGGTGTAGGTAGTTGATTGCGTAAGAGTTGCTTACATTGGAAAAGAGCTGATGAATTGGAAAAGAGAACTAGAGCAGAAAGGGAATTTGGAACCAGAAAACCTGGAGATGAGTGCATGGTGTTCTAGTGCTTTTAGGCTGGGTTGCAACCATAATAGCATGGAGATCCGTTGAAATTGGTCTCAGTTGCAAACATGTATCTTTTGTGATGCAAAAGGCTGCAGCAGAGGGGTCTTAGGCTGTCACTGAAGAGGAAGAGGGAATTCTGGCCCAAGCCTTATGAAAACTACAGCTGAAAGCAAGGAGCACGGTGGGTTTCTTGCCAAAAATAGAGTAGCCCTAAGAGCTGCTAGAAGGACAGAATCTTGCTTACAAAGGATGGGTCATAATGCCAAGGCTGAGATTTCCTGTACATAGTGAAGGTCTGAATCCTGGCCAGGTCTCCAAACTAAGCAACTCATAAATAATCCTGAGCAAGCTGTGAGAAGACTGCTCACAACAAGTCTGGCTGACAGAATGAAACCCAGTCTCTTGTGGTGGCACAGGCAGGAATTTCTGTTTCCCATTTTGCATGTGTGTGCATCTATGACTGTATCTGTCGTCTGTACATGTGAGCAAATGAATATTCAGTCAATTGTTAGCGTTCAAGCAATAATCCTGAAATGCAAACAAGCAGGTCTGTGAGTACTGACTCTACAATCCTCATTTCCATTGGGGGTGTGGGGCGTTTTCTGGTTATTTTTGGCTTTGCCTAAAAGGGTGTGAAAAAGCTTTTCCTTCAGTTTGGGGTGTTTATATAGTCTCTCTACCATGTGAACTCTATAATATCTGTTAAGGTGTGAGGTGCACTACAGCTTTTTTCCAGCCTTCGTTACTGGGCTGAGCCTGTTCTAGAATTCCTTTAGCAGAAGAGCTAACTTCAGGAAGGGTACAAAGGTGCTGTCATGCTTCAATAAATCATCTGACAGGCAGAGACTGAAAATAGGAGCTGCACCATGATACATTCCTGTGAGCCTGGCAAATACACTGAGAGCTGGAGCGTGTCTCTGGCAGCAGCATATTGAGTCTCAGATCCTAAGCCCTGTTCTCCTGGACCAAGACAAGCTTTGCCTTAGATGTAATATCAGCAACTTGACAGTATGTTGTGTGGGGACTTCCCAAAACTGCAGATGAAACATCTCTCTACAAAAGTGATCTTAAGACTTGCAAATATGCAGGCTTTCTGTTGTCAAATATTTAATGCTTGTATTATAAAAGGTTGAAGTTAGGTGTAATGAATTTATATTGATTTCCATCTATAAAGAAGAAAAACCTATGGAAGCTAACAGATGCGTATTAAATCTAGCAGGATTCTGCAGGCCATGCGAGTAAAATCTACTCAGGCAAGCAACAGTGTTTTCAAACAATACAGTATCTAGAAAAAAAGTGCTATTGTGCTGCATTTTGTGGAGAGAAGGTACTGAAACTGCAGGCAGTTGTGTACAAGACTGTCTATGCTGTAAGAAAACGTTAGCCAAAGTTCTTGTGGTTTATTTTGGGTTTTTAAAGGTAGTTCTTCCTAAAGATTTAATAACATAGTTTCAACAGTTTTCCTGGATAGTTTAAACCAAGCTTATCTGGGCAATATTATATTGTAAAGAAATTATTTTGGTCTATAGATCATCTATTAGTTAAAACAGAAAAAGTGCATGAAAACAGGTTAGAAACCAAATGAAACCATTTGAGAGTTCATTGAAGTGGACAAAAGTTGGAGCAAGGCAGCAATCCCAGTGCATTTTTAAAAATTGGACCGTCGGTCTTCAGTATTTGTATTTCCATAATCGTTAATCCTTTGCTGGATATCTCAAATCAAAAGAAATGAGGATCACAGAATCACAGAATCACAGAATCACAGAATAGTAGGGGTTGGAAGGGACCTCTGTGGGTCATCTAGTCCAACCC
>Ga0181612_159603_pt1 | contig 16393 bp, 7 predicted proteins | sample HoacroProtozoa21_FD_119630 | JGI IMG/M metagenome (GOLD analysis project Ga0181612, IMG submission 119630) | Hoatzin crop microbial communities from Cojedes, Venezuel. Combined Assembly of Gp0051906, Gp0051904, Gp0051908
CCCCCCCCCCCCCCGCAGAGTACTATAGCCATACAAGGTTGAAAAGCAGAGTCTGGTGAAAGAAAACTCATTTTAGTTCTTCAGATTAAATCATATCCACAGTAATGTTTAGTTCCATTGGCATGAGCAGTCTATAGGCTCTTGAATGACATACATAATTTCAGTGCCATTTCCTGAGCAGCGTAGGGGCACAGTCAGATTACGTGTTCCATTTTCTCGACAACATTTACAGAATCTTAAATGGCTATCAATATTGACATTGAAAATTGTTGCAGATGGGCACTTTCCATCACAAGAAGCCACATTTATCTATGAGTAAAATAAGAACTGAAATTAGACATCTCAAATTTTCTTATAAAGTTATTACATTTCAAACTTCTTTATGATTAAAACCCATGTTTACATTTAAAAAGTACTCTGGTCTTAAAAATTCTTTTATTTGCTAAAATTCATTCATTCTAAGTGTAGATAGACACATTTTTAAACAATATTTTTAATTAAACTTTTTTGGGGGTTGTTTAATCATGTTTTCTGTCTTAACCTTTAGCAAAACATTTTGCTGTGGATACCAAAATTGAGTCCCTAGTTTACAAATTAATAGCTTCTAAACAGCATAGCTAAATTCATGTTCTTTTCAAGTTCACTGCTGAAAAGTTAAATTCTTCTAAGCAAAACAAAGTCCATCCTCCTTGTAGGTTCAAGAGGAAAAGCACATCAGTGCAAAAGCTTTTGCTTTTCTGATCCATACTGCCTGTGACTAAGGGCACACCAATATTTGCTGTGTTATCACTGTAACAAATACATCCAAAAAGTAGATGCAGTAACAAACCAGCAAGCACAGAGACTGGCTATAAAATTATTTGTGCTCTAGATTTCAGCAGAGCAAAGCTTTCTCTCACTATTGCGTTATGTGAAGAGTCTTCTTAGCTGATACTCAACAGAAAAGAAATTGATACTTTTTAATTAAAACCTAAGCAGGGTTGATGTGCTGGGAAGCTGAGGCCATGCTTGATATAGTTCTTTTTGTGAAAGTTTTAAATCTAGTTTCTTATGCGAGTGAGGCGTACGAAAGCTCTTTGATCCATGCCCTTACAAACAGTTTGTGAACAAATGGGCCATATCCAAACTGGACCAAAAGGTTACTCTTACAGCTTTCCTGAAATTTGACAGGCGAAAAAAAAGACCTTGTCCTAAGCACTAATAATCTCATTTATTAATTGATTGAATATAATCATACTCAGCCCTATCCAAAGTTTGACAGCATCAGTCTGTCCAAAGAACATGTACGTAGTTCCAAACCAGCCATAGTAGCTACCGCAATTCGGTGGGCCAGAATCACACAACCAAAACAGCGTGCCAGGGCTTTTGCAGTGGGGGAGCTGGAGAGGAGAGGAAGTGGAGCTAAGGATATGGGTAGAGATTTTGAGGACATCTGGAGGTACTTCTGGCTGAAGGATAAGGGAATCGGCACTGTGGGAAGAGTGGGCAGCCATCAAGGAAATGGGGAACAAGAAGATACTGGGTTAAGGGGGCTGTAATACGGATGGAGCTGGGATGCGGTTAGGTCTTTTTGGAAGGTGAGTAGAGGAGGAAGGAAAGAAAGAGTATACAATAGCAAGTCATGAAAAGGAAGGCTTCATTTGTTGTGCCATTCATGGAATGACCTGGCCGACATTCTCATGGCTCCTCTCTGAACTCTCGCTAGTTCTGCAGCAGTGTAGAGGGACGATAAATGCACAGAGCACCCTCAGTAGTGCTGAACCACTGGCTCGTAAGAGATGCTAGAATGAGTTTGTTTCCACTCCCTATCCTATTCCCTACATGTCATAACCCTTAGTTAGCCTTTCTGTCTGCAGGAGAGTAATTAATAGAGGTTTTCACAGAACTGGATGCAAGGGCAAGGTCCTTCTCGGCTAGCTGAAAAACCTAAGAGGTCTGAGTAAAACTTTCTTTTTAATATTCTTTGCTTTAGTCAATACCATGTCTTTGTTTTGTCATACTGCTGCTCCTCAACCTGGGTTGTTGAAGTAACTGTGAAGCTCTCCACAGTCTTCTCTCCTCTTAACTATGGAAAATAACTGTAGTTTCATGTACATATTTATACTCCCTCATTACCAAGCCTTCTTCTAAAAATAAATCAATACACCACACACTCTTAATTCTACTATTAAACTGGGGGCATGTCACTGTTGACTTGTCAGGGTGGAAATTAACCTGCTCAGCTTTCAGTCTGTGATGCTATTTTGCCTCTTCCCTTACGACTGTTTAGGTTCTTCAACAGAATCTCACCAGAGGCCTTTTGGAAGTCTGGATATACTGTGTCAGTTGCATCTCCTGTAAGTGCTATGCAGGAAGCATATTTGCTACTCAAACATGTTTTGTAGATGGGGCTACATCAAAGCTGAGAAATAAGATGTCTTAAGCAGACCCATAAATAAATGGGATCATGAATTTATGATACAGAGACACATGCTATGTGGAGGAGGAGACAACCGGATAGTAAAAGTCTGCAAAGAGGAATGCAGCAGTGTTTCCATCACATCCTAAGTGGAAGCATTTCTACTCTTGTAGAATGGACTGTTATTTCATGGTGAGGAGTTCAATGCCTTTGAGTTACAAGCAATTATGCTGTGTACTTTTTATTTGAAGCGAGATGTTTTTCCAGGTAGGGGGGCTCAGTCTTGCAGCCACAAGAACAGCTAATTTTACTCCATTTACGAGTAGGATAACATTCCTAGGGTCAAAGGTCTGCTTCTGAGAAGACAACAGCATTTTTTGTTGCTTGTTGATAGCTATAACCCGCTTCTTAATACTTGAATTGGAATGCCATAGGCCCAGCATCAAACACAGGTCTTTTACACTTACCGGACTTTGACTTATACAGTCATTTTTTCTTATGGTTGTCCTGATTGTCATTTTCTGGCAAATCCTTTCTTCCTTTTTGCCTGATAAAATACAGAAAATGCATACTGAATCAATACACTTTTTGTACTGTGCTTGCTACTAAAAAGATGAAACTATTAAAATAATTTTAATATTCATACTTTGTTTTCAAAAATGTACACACTGAAACTGTTAATCCCATAATCAAATATTATTTTACAAAAAAAATCTCATATATTAATAAATACTTCCTGTGCAGAATTATTTTATAGCTGGCACATATGTGGCATAAAGTGGCCCATTAAGTATAGAGATTTTACAAATATTAAAATATTAGTATGATTTTAAATTGCACATATGGCAAGACAAGTATAAGCAATTAGAAAAAAGATGTCTCAAGTAATTTTGAATAGTATGAAGAGTTAATTGTGTTTTAATAGGAATGCTGAATGTAAGATTTTGATTCTGCGTTTTGCAAAATTTTCAGAAATTAACATTTGAGAAGGTAAAGCTATGAATGTGATTACAACCTTGATGCTATTTTCAGTGTTTAAAATTTAAATAGAATAACATAATTTCAATATATTTTTGAGAAAGATGTCCTTCAAGGAAGCTTTGAAAGAGAGAGGTGCATACATTTGCAAAATACGGTGCAGTTTTTACCACCAGAACTGAAGCACGTGGCACCGAGTCAACATACATATCTAGGACTGGGGAAATACTGGATTTTTAAGTACATTCTGGGAGATACTGATAGGAGTTTTTTTCTTTTATTTGAAAAATAAAGCTGTACAGTCCAAAGCCATTTTTAATATAATAAAAATCATAATATAATACTGAAACAATTAAACGTACAATCTTTCATGCTGCACTCCATGTCAGACTGTTATTACTATCTGTGTAACAGCAGTTATTTAGGTCTCCTATTTCACTCACTCATCAAAATCATCTCTTAGTTTTGCTATGCAACCATTCTGGACATCCAGCATATCAAATCACAAGCACTGTTCAGCAGAGTTTCTCCACCTTCAGCACATGCCTTCATGGTTGGGTGTACGCAAAAAAGAACTAAGATATGCTGCAACCAGAGCTCCAATGAGTGTTTAAAGATTAGGCTGGCTGCAGAGTACAGCTAGATTTTAATCTGTGCATTGCAGGATCAAACATGATTGTGTAACTGAACTAGCAGATCACGGTACAATCGAAGCTGTTAGCCTACAGCATCTTGGTTTTCCTTCCTCAGCAACACTTAAGAAAAAGAAGTCCTGGGATATTTCCATCCGAAAGCACTTGCCAGCCTGAATAAATGTAGACAATGCAATCTTTGTACTTCTACAAGTCACACGGAGAGATATATGACATTTCAGCGTATGAGGTGCTGACGTCTAATGAAAACTCTGCTGCTATACTTTTCTCTCTCCGACCTTCAACTGTCAAGATCTGCATTCAGTATCAGATGTGCTTTTTTTACTCACTCTTTATTTGAGTAAGGAGTTTCTGTGACTTACCTATCCTTAAAAGCAAAGAATTATGATCATAATGCAACAGTTCTGTAACATTCTGTAATTTATGGTATAAAGAGCATTTATTAACATGTGATTTTAGTTGTATGTATCCCCCCCCAACATTTTCATAACTTTGTAAAACATGTCATTTGTGGCAAAGAAGAAATACAGCATAAATCCATATCTGCAAAGGTGAGACCAGCAGTAATGCACACTCTTGCTCTATTTTAAGGCAAAAACAGTTCAGTCATTAAATTCAGAGACCTGAGATCAGATTTAGAATCTCTTGGTAACAGTATTGAGGATGGTGATATTTTTTAAAGTGACATTTCTCATTACAACTACCCTGTATAGTAAGTTCATGTATTAAAACCGGTCTCAGAGATGAACAGGAGGAAGAACCATCAGCAGCATACACCATAAACGGATGAACCTAATTCTGACAGGTGCTGAGCAGTGAGCCCTAACCAGGCTTTAGAAAAACACTGCTCCGGGAGGCCAACAGGGGATCAGCATCTCTCAGTATCAGGCCCAGTACCATTAACTGCATGGTAATGTTTAATGGTGATGACGGCTATACGCATGTATCAAGCAGTGCTTACACTATGATTAAAAAAAAGAAAATATGTTATTAAAAATAATACCTGGTTCACAATTAATAGTATCAGTAGACACTACTGGACTAATGGCAAAGGGTAATAGACCCAGTCCAGAACCTGGCAGAATCATTAGGAATATAAATTTCTCATGAAATAAAAACATTTTTATATACATGACATTTCATTAATTCTTACACTGCCAATTCCAATTTTTCTTTTAGCAAAAGATGATGAGCTTTACTGTAAGTCTTCCAAATTTAGAAACTCTGCAGCTGCTTCAAGTCTCTCTAAAGATAGCCTAAACTTTATTACTGTCCTGGTTAACAGAAAACTGTAATGATGTTTCCTTCTAAACCAAACTTTTGCAATGAGTCTCTCTATGGCAAGGTAAGAATTAAATATGTGCGCTCACTTTGCATGCATTGAATCAAGCTCTTTCAGAAAGATTATCTGTTCCCATTAAAACCCCAAGGTGTTCCAAGCTCTAGTTGTAAGTATTCTTTTTAACTGCTTCATCACAGGGCACATGCTTTTAGTTAAAAATAAAACAAAATAAAAATAAATATAAAATAGCAGATCATTGTATGAATTGTATCTGTTTTTTTAGCAGCCACCTCAGCAGGTATTTCTGAAGTATAACGATGCCTTTCCTGAGGCCACAGAATGTGGCCAAAATTATACATCTTCCTGGTCAACAGAAAACCAGTAGCCATTAATTCTTTAGACTGCTTTTCTAAATAAAGCCAACCTAATTTGGGGGAGGGGTGTTAAATATTTTTCAATATCGATTGTCTCATTAGAGAAAGAGTACTGATTAATAGAATTTTAGCACAATTCTGGTGTGTTACTTTGCTGATTCTCATTTTAAAAAAAAAAATATTCTGTTGTATTAAAATAGCTTTTATTTTCTATGTTTTGGATATGATAGAGCAACAATACTTGTAGTTCACTTTCAAAGCTTTGCATAACTTGGAAACTTGAGTATTTTTCTGTATTTGATAAATATGAATATTTCCCCTTATATAGCCAAATTATTTACAGTATGTTGCACTTCTGAATTTTATTTAATTCTGCAGAAGATGGTTGTAAGTCTGTGACTTCTTATTCAATGTTATTCAGTAAAGGTTTGTCTAAAAGAATTCCAAAGACTAATTTGCTTATGTATTTTAACTCTAATGTTGAACACAAAAAAGGCCAAAAAAGAGGGAGGAGGATCTTCTGTGTCATTCAGCAAGTTCTTGCTCTACGCAATTAGTTTTACACAACATTGTTTTATTTTTATGTACTCATAATTATATACCTTGCTAATAAAACCTTTCCCATTCAAAACTGCAGAGAAAATCAGTTTGTTCTCAATCAACTTTTAAAATTGCATAAATTATGAAACCTCTATGTAAGCTTGCATAACAATTTGTGATATGTTAAAGTTACACACTCAGAAAATGTGAATGTATTCCCAGATATTAAAAAGCCAATTTTATGAAAGGGTTGCTAACATCAGTATTACTATAACTTTTCTTCATTTGAGAGTTTAAAAGAAAATATTCCAGTATTTTGATGCTAGAAATTACATATTAGTGATACAGAATAAATTGGTAAGGTTGGAGACGTATTTCAAAATGTCATTGAATTAGGAATCCATTTTAGGGAGGAAAATGATATGGGCAATATTTTAGAGTCAGTTTAGCAATAAAGAGTTAACTTTTCATCTTCCACAGGTTCTATTTGGAGAGATTTGGTTATACTCCAGAACAGTAATGTTAAAAATCACCAAGTCAGCAGCCAAATGAAGCAAGACCTTTTAATGGGAGTAGTTAGGTAACTGACAATTTTATGTGATTTGTGGGGGGACTGCATGCTTTTTCCTTGTTTATGACCCAGCAACAGAGGTTAAAAAATAAGCCCTCCAAAACCAAAGCCAAACTAGCACATATTGCAGGCTTCATCACTTACAGGTCTTGCAGCAGCCATCATTATACGTCTGCACAGTTCCTCCATTCTAGGAAAATAAAAGGACAATATACCAAAAAAGACTGTGCCCCATGTAAAGGTAAATTGTATCTCAAGACGTTCCATATTTTAAAGATGTCCGACTAATAAAAAATAGTATCCTTGAAATCACAAGAATTAGAGAGGTCGGATCAGCTGAAGGTTTGGTTCACAAATTCTTGACAGCTTTTGACATTGAAAATGAATTTGTCACTGCTTATCTGATCTGATCTAGTCTCCTTTGAATACGCCACTTAGTTTCTAGAAGTGTCTTTTTATATCATCCGCTACCATCTATTTCCCCACCACTGAGATTTATTAGGTTAGTTTAAAAAAATTCACATATGCAATGTTGCTGCTGATGTAAAAGAATTTACACTGATCATATGCCAAGGAGAAAATTAATACCTAATAAGTAGCTTTTTACAACATTAAATACATATAGGTATATATACACACTTCTGAAAGAGAACATTAACTGCAGAATTTCAGAACCATTGGTATGCTCAATTCTTTTTCTCAGTTATTGTCTTTGTTATTGATTTCTTCTAATGTTGCTTGTTAGCTAGAAAGTAATAATGTATGAAAGTGAAGAAAGTTTCCTTCTGAAGTTGTAAGAGAGCATGAGAGGGAGAGACACAGAGAGAGGCTGTCAGAATCTGCCAGAATGGGTGCAAGCAAGAAACACGTGCCTGTGATTTTAGTGCCTAGCCCAGAACTGCATATCAAGCAGACAACTGAACATAAATAGCACTCTTATGATAATAACAGACAAAAGACATTTTTAAGCTTCCATCTTTTCATGCTAGCATGCATTTTTTTATCTCATTACAGAAAAAATACTGAATAAGTTGTTCAAGAAGTTCTTAAATGAGCACTTAAACTCAGTCTCTTAAATCCATATTCCTAAATTCTCCTGAGCTGCCTGTCAGAAGAGCTTTCTCCTCAGCTACTGGCTCAAGTCTATGCTCATTATCTCTGAAAAACAGGTCAGACTGAGGCAGGAAGTTAATTTTAGGGCTCCATTCCTTAAAATCTTAATCATTGTTATTAAGGAGAGATCCTAATAGACAGTGATAAAAGGGTTCCAAGGAAGAAACTCGAGCATAAAGTCAAAGCAGAATAAGCATTAATTTTAGACAGAATGCCTTCTTCAGGATTGGAAGAAATAAGGACTTTTTTGAAAAAATGCAATGGATAAGTAGGACTTGTGCTAAATTTATAATCCGTAGTCAAGGCAGCAATGGTACTTACCCTTCTCTACACGTATATATATTTTATTATTATTTGTAGCTTATATTAAACATATGGTGTATTGCAAGTGCAAGAATTATAAGAAGTAGTATAAAGTTGGAGAAGTATTAAATTAGAAATTAAAATTGTAAAAAAATATGTAACGCATGTGAAGCATCCACATTCTTCAAACCAGTTTATATGGGTATGCCAAATTTGCATTTTTAGATATATGATGCAGGTAGATAACCTTTCTTGTACGATAGAGTTTTTTTGTTACCATTTTGTGTCATATAAAGCTTAGTTTAAGAGATAATGAAGTTTATATACTCTGTCACCTTTCTAATCTTTGCACAGCTTAAGGAATTTTTGATATAGCCCACTTTTATAGGCAGCATTTCCGAATTGCTTGATCCAATTTATTTAGTGTATGTGTACTACAAATTTGGCAAAATGTTATTCCAAACTAAAGTAAGACATAGTGATTAGCTTTTTATGTAATGGTATCTCAAGCATGATTCCAGTTCCACAATACTTTAAAATCAGTCATCATCAAGACGCAAAATAAACTTTCATACTCCTCGCAGATATTTTGTCAGCCAAAAAGCAAATGGGAACATAGAAAACAAGACTAAATTGCTCACTAACGTATTTTTACTTACCACTTTTTCAGTTTAAAGAAAATGCATGAAGTATGCATGCGTTGTCATGTGTTAGCCAAACTCCAGATCAGTTATGGTCACTTACCTCACCCAAAGTACAAACCTTTGTACACTCAGTGTCATTAAAAGGAGGGCAGACAACACTTGATCCCAGTATGATAGCCCCGGCAGCAGTCTTTGCACACTTATAGTTGGTGCAGTTGGAGGACCAGGTCCTTCCTTCCTGAATATAAGAAACAAAGCCATTGTCAGGAAAACCAAACCATTTCAGCTTTATCTCCAACCTGAATGTCTGTAAACGTGGTGCCCTCGTGCTGTAGCACCTACTGGAGTGGAAAGTTTGTTGTAGACCACCCATAGGCAGCAAAGGGAAAGACAACCCTCTAACTGCCAGTGACTACTCCTCCCTGGATCCGTGGCTCTAGTCTCCAGCATGCTGCTCAGTACAGCTGTCCAGCAGGGCTCTGTGCCGGAAAAAAAGTCCGATAGTTTCTTTAGCTCCAAAAGCAATGGGGAGCATTAACTAAGTCATGGCCACATCTAAATTTCCTTCTATGTGCATACTGGAACACACCATCAGGATCCTGAACCCCAGTGCTTCAGTTTGCACACTTGCTTTCTGTAGAAACCAGATCGAAGAAAAGAGTGGCCCTGGGAAGAGGGGGACATACAAGTCCTGACGGGGACTCAGAAGCTCCCAACTCATCTAAATCAAAGTATATGACTTAGAGTTACACTTTGAACCCTACCGTGGTCTCAGAGTCTATGCAGCCTTAAGTAAATGATGACTTCCACATATCTTTGTAGAAAACGTTACAACCAATAAAAGGAAATAAAGTATTCACCTAGTGTGAAACAGTAGGTTGTTAAATAAACACACTTTTCCTGTCAGATACCATAGTCCCTAAGTGCATATCCAGCAGTAAGGAGGTACGAAGCAAGACTCACAACACGAGTTAACTAACAAATGGCTGTCAGATACTTGTTCATCATATCATTGTTCTCTATCTCTGTCCAGAGGCACTTACCTCATACACAATTAGTGTTCCATTCTCAGTATGAAAAGAGCAGGACACGTTTTGACAGGTACCACAACAAGTATGGTAACTGGAGGAAGGAATATACATTTGATGCTGGGAAGAAAGGAAAGCAAAAAAATAAACCCCAAGTATTTTTTAAACATACAGTATTTGAAAATTCATTGATTTCTGAAACTAAAAATACCAAGAGAAACAATATATGGATGGATGGATATGTTTACATATGCTGCTAGAAACTGCCTCTCAGAATAATCCTGGAGACGCAAGGTACACAGCACTGTTAAGTTCTCAAGTTCTTGCTGAGCAAACAGGACTAGCAACAGTCTTTGCTTTGACTTTTATCCTAACTGTCTAGCTGTGCTCACAAACTGCATCATTCTTGCGTTTTAAGAATACTCACAGCTTCACATTGCTGGGAACAGTTCACTGTTGTAAAATGCATGGCATTGTATCCCGTGTTCTGATCTTTTTCTTGTAAACACTGTACAGTGTAACAAAGGTCCCTGTCCAAGTACTGAATCATGGACTGTCCAGGATTCAGAACTGTGACCTCTTGGAAGATACACACATCATCCTTCTCTAACACCAAAAGAAAGAAATGTTACCAGAGGGAAACAAAAGCCATCAAGCAAATTAACAGAATCACTGAACACAAAAGTAGGGCAAAGTCCTGTGCTCTGCAAAAGTTTTCTAACTTATAGACTTGATTGGTTTGTGGTTTTAATTACCAAACAAGGGCAGGGAGGAGGTAATTCAGCTTGAGAAAATGCTACAAAATGCAAAACTGCCTAAAATTGATACTATTCCTACTATGAAGTTAAAAAAAAAAACAAACTGTTGTTATTATTTTTAAAGAGTTCTAATATTTAACAATGAGCTAAGTACACTATATGAATTATTCTGTACATGACAAAATATAGCCTTTCTGTCAATTAAAATAGTATGCCTACAGTTACCTGTGGGACAGTAACGTGCTCAAGCTGTACAAAGTGTGTGTGCTTTGCTCCCAGAGGCAGTTTAGCCTGGGCTGCAGTCAGGATTGCAGCGTACCTCCAGCACCCCCATGCACAGCACGGCTGAAATTTAGTCTGCAGGGGGTAGATGAATGAGGGAAAGGAGCAGAGGTCTGATGTGAAGACTGGGCACCTACCCTCATGCTGACTGGACAGGGCTGTTGCTCTGGTGTGAGTTGCCATCTCATTTGTGCTCGACAGTGGGCTAGGAGCAGTCACACTGCTCACACTCAGCTAATGTTCACAACCTATCTGCCTCTCACCAGAGAGACCGTGCCTGACTCTGAAAGCACGGGCAGTTTTACAACACTCCTACGCCCCGCCAGAACAGACACAAATTGGATGGGTTAGCAGACAAAGCATCGTATTCAGAAAAGAGAGCATAATTGCATGACTAGGTAGACACCCATAAAATGAAGTTAAAAGAGCGTTTACATTTGAGAAGGTTGGTATGGTCCTATTTCTGCTTTCTTTGCATTCCCTTTTTACTAAAAACTTAAACAAAACAGATAGGAATATGAAAAAGTTACCACAAATGTAGTGAGAGCATCCACAAGCGCTGGAAGTGCTACTATCTATTTTTTTAACTTCTCCCTTGGTATAAAAAGATACAAGAATTTGCAGTCTTGCACAATTAAATGTAGTGCTAAACAGACAGTTTAAAAATGTAAAATATTACTTTCATCACTTCTACCCCTACTTTCACAGAAGAGAAAAATTGCAGTGTACTCAAGAAGCAGTAGCACATTCAGATTATTCAAAATGTATCTCCTTAAACAGGAGCAAAGAATTTAATTTTCTCTAGGAATGCATATAAATAGCACAGTGGCTAAACAGCATTTTTTCCGGCGATACAAAGTTATTTCAATAATAAACCTATTAGCAAAAGACTACTTTCTATGAATTTTCTTCCTAAAGATAAGTGAAAACTATTCAATTTGCAACTTCTGTTTAGACTTTATATTCTGCAGTCTTCACAGAAGGGGAAGGAAAGGACAAGCTATGGGCATTTGACAGGCAAAATAACCCTGTCACTATGGTAATAATGGGAGTTTGAAAATTCACTCATAATCATTTTCCAGATCACAGTCCCTATTACGAGAAAGTATGCGAGGAGCAAAATATTTATGACTTCTCATATCAGCTAAATGCAATAATGCTAAATCATTTTAATTAAAAGCATAAATGATTAACAGAATAACACATTTCTCCAGATGATACATGTGATCATAAAGCTCATCCCTCATTACCTATTAAAAACAATTAGGAGTTATTTACATGGAAAAACTTCCCAGTGTGTTGTTTCAAGTCAATGTTGAACAGAATAATATTACAGTTGCTTTTCTTCTTTTGACAGCTTAAAACACACAAAGTGAAATTTCCCCAGGGAACAGCTGACAAAACTGTGCAGAAACTTGATGGAGTTACAGGTTTGAGCTGGGGACTGGGAGGCAGAGTCCCAGCCTGTCCCTGTTCAGGCTCATCGCCCTTTACAACTAATTGAAACAAGGAATGGAAAGGGAGGAGTAAGAGGGTGGAACACTATCAATAAAAATATCTAAAGGATGATGCTTACCAATTTGCAGGTCAGCATAGTGGCATTTTCACAGTTACACTCTGAGAAGAGAACAAGAAAAGCGTATTAGTCGTTAGCTAATTGTTAGCTTTTGTTGACAGCAGTGACTAAGGAATAAAGTAATAATTACCACAGTGCCATTCTGGACAACACTGCCCAGGTATCTTTTTCTTCACAAGTGTCATGTCACTTGTGCAATTCATAGGAGGCTCAGGACAAAGATTTCCATCGCAAACTGAATGGGGGAAAAGACAGATGTGAGAATTTACTTAAATTTCCTTTGAATTTTCCAGCTTATATTTCTCTTGATAAATTATTCTAAAAATAATAACATTTTTAATACATTTTTATTGTGTGTCTTAAGCATCTCAATTATACTGGGTACTGAAAAATAAACAAAGATTATTAGTTGCCTTAGAACAAGTTTAAATTCTCAGAAAACATCACACAGCAATCATTTAATATTCTTCCTGGTTCAGAGTGACTCAAGCTGACAGCCGGAACCAAAGACAACTAAAATCACAGCTTTTGGAAAAATATGATTTTTTTTCATCTCAACTTTGTTATAAAGCACATTTCTGTAAGAAAACAGGGAGGAACTGCCCTCCTGGGATAAGTCTAATAAGAGAATACCTGTCTGTCTTATCAGAGGAGGCTTAATGGGACTCTGAAAAAAGACCGTATACTTTCTAGCTGCTAGATGTTGGCAAAAACAGTGACAAAAGCCTTTGCAGAATCTTTCATCTGGGGGTGAGTACTAGGAAAAGGAAAAGATCAAAATGTGGAACCAGCTGAAATAAAAATCACTACGCTCCAAATTTACTGGAAGACAATTGATTAATTGAGATTACCCAAAGACTGCAGTAGGACAAGAGTTAATGCAGGAATACTCCATTGATCCAAATTAAGCAGTTACGCTTATAGACATTAGTTAAGAACATACAGCACAATTTCTGTGTTTTATAAGGCTAGCAAAGAGACTGTGTTACACTGCAAATATTTTTCTTCTGGCTGCTCGTTGTTTGAATAGCAGCTAACCCAGCAGTAGTTGAAACCCTTGGCCTACTCCTTCCCTAAAAGCTAACAGTGCAAAGAAAGTGCCAAAACACTCATGAATGGTACAACAGAGGAACAACAACAAGGAAGTTGTTTGATTACAGGTGATTTAATACATGAATAATTATATATTTATACAACAAGGATGGAATTCAGTTTCAGATTGATATATCGGTATTCAGATCATCCTGAAAGTAGCTATACACTGTCTGGTGAACCAAATACGCTACCCACACTCCGTTCACTGTGTTGGTTAGAACACCATTGAGTATATACCAAGACCTTTAAACCCACCTCAGATGTAGACACCCTCATTTAGATCTCTTACCTCAGATGTAGACACCCTCATTTAGATCTCTTAATCTCCACTCTAAATGCTGAATTTAAAAAATCTCCACCCCCACACACTTCCTGTCATTTTTTCTGAATTTGGTAATATATCAAACTGATAACTGTTACACTCACCGCAGTAGTAATGAGGACAACAGTAATGTATGGTATTCAGGTCTACAGTGAGGATTTCCCCTTCATTACACAAGGGAACAGGCTCAATACAGGATTCACAAACTAAATTAAAAAAAAAAAATTAGACATTTACAAAGTACTAAATTCTAAAAGGTTACATGTGAATTCTATTTTAGAGACTAGATAACAAGTCGTATTATGTTTGTTACTTGGAAACAGAGCTTTTACGGATCGACATTCAAATATAAAAACATAACAAAGTTTAAGCATGATGTTCAAAATTATGTTGGAAATAAAAGATCTCAACACCCAAGAATAATTCATGGTCCAGTCAGCCTGACCTCTGTGAAGTCCCACTGACCTCTCCAAGAATTCCTGGCTTGTGTTATTAAGTTTAGAACTATAGACTGTTTTTGTAAATACTTCACTGTTCCTTAGTTATCCATAAAAATATTAGAGGCTTCTTACCACAGAGGTAAGAGAAACAACAGGGATCTTCCTGTTTTGCTTCAACAATAAATTGATCTTCTCTGCAGTCCAGCTGGGAAGCATTGAAACAAACTGAAGGATCACATTCTGTAGGATGTGAAATAAACAGTATTTTAAAAAGAGTCACAGAAACAGTACTAAAAAGATAGAGAAAAGATATTCTTCATTTCCTCAGTAAAACAAAATACCGTAAACTGACTGTAAATCAAGTGACACAAAACACAAACACAAAAAATGTGTTTGGTGCTCTTTAAAGTGTCCCATTCTGTTAACAATCAAAACAACTTGGAAGGCAAATTTTCTTACAACACATAATACAAATGTGGAAAATGTCCCAGTACTGTGTTTTGTTTTTGTATTTCCCTTACCACATCGGTACTGTGGACAGCAGGACAGAGGGTGGTAGCCTACCACTAATTTTTCGTTGGGTTTGCATGTTGGAATAATGGCGTCACACAATGACATGTTACATTCTGTGGGATAAAAAAAAATCAATTTTGACATAGCTGAACAAATACAAGTGCAGGTCCTACAGCTCAAGATATTTATACCATCAAGTATAGAGATCCACAAACTAAAAGCAGGCCAAGTCAGCTTAAAGTGCACTCCATCCCATCACATAGACCTCCAAGCTCAACCCAGGGCTGGTATAGCTCCATTCGTGTGGCACTGTGCAAGCACAGTTATATCCCGCTTAAAGCAGGTATTTACTTGCTCTGCTTCCTACGCGCAAAGCCAGCTAAAATGTCCCAGTGAAAATATTCCCTAAACAAATTGATAATACAGTGTTGATGGCAGGTATCTAAATAATGAGCACAAGCACCATATCAGCTGGACCATTTGGTCTCGTTTTCCTGGAGGATGTTATGAAGAAGTAAATGTCTTTTGCTTAACATTTTAGGAGCAATAAGCTTATTCCTTTTTCTAGCAACCATGGCTAGACGGAATATTAGTATTCAGTGATCAGGTCACAGACTACCGCTTCTGGGAAACAGCAAGCAGGTAAGAGGATATTGCTCTTGACACCAAAGCACTAATAAGAAAAGTGTACAGGCTCTGATGACTGCCCCAATTACCAAGGTACTTCTGTCATTAAGTATTTATCAATTTCAAATTCATTTTCAACAGAAGTTTGGTTTCACTAGTGGACTTGTATGAAAAAAAAAATTATTTCAGTGAGTCAGTTCTTAGAAAGAGGTCTGCTTTGCTGGCCCAACCTGCCACAACTACCTAAAAATCTCTTCTGAAAAATGTTGACCTTGAACCTATCTAAAGATTGTCATCTGCCAGTGAATGTCAAGCACTTACCTTATACTTCTGTTACTGAAAACAAGCGTGGTACATACCACAAACTTTCTTTGGACAGCACGCTCTTTCTTCGATGATATGGACGATAACTTCCCCTTCTCTGTCACAGACTGGTGGTGGATCCTCATTGCATTCAGGTTCTACAGCAACAACACTTCCATTTTCCAAACAGTTGTACATGCAACAGCCTCTCATGGACCCATTCCAGATCTCCCCAGCAGAGTGGGGTTGTCCTTTGTTGTCTGTACATGCTGAGAGAAAAAACATTATATCCCTTCAAGAAGTAGAGAGCACAGATTTCCTGCAAGCAACTATGAATTGCATAAAATCATTGCATAAAATAAGAGCACTGTGGGGCATTACGATCAAGGAATCCAAGAAAAGATGATGACCTTAAAAATCCCAAATGAACAAATGCTTCGCTATGGGGAAAAACCAATATTGAGTGCAAGCGAAAGAACCTGCCCATGCTGTTCCTTCCCAAGTACTCCAGGAAAGAAAGCCTGGGAGCTACGAAAGAATGACCGTGATTTTTCCCCAACAGAAGTATATCAGCACCGGGTCTTGAATCCAAG
>Ga0181612_170652_pt1 | contig 16393 bp, 5 predicted proteins | sample HoacroProtozoa21_FD_119630 | JGI IMG/M metagenome (GOLD analysis project Ga0181612, IMG submission 119630) | Hoatzin crop microbial communities from Cojedes, Venezuel. Combined Assembly of Gp0051906, Gp0051904, Gp0051908
CTGAAGGAGGCCTACAAAGAAGATGAAGAGGGACTTTTGACAAGGGCATGTAGTGATAAGACAAGGCATAATGCCTTTAAACTGAAAGAGGGTAGACTTAGAATAGGTATAAGGAAGAAACTCTTTAGTGTGAGGGTTATAACACACTGTAACAGATTTCCCTGAGAAGTTGTGGATGACCCCTCCCTTGAAGTGTTCAAGGCCAGGCTGAATCTTTATAACTTCTTAAAGGGTTTCAAATATAACGAGTGTCTATCTAATTGTCTATAACAAACTACCTTAGCAAGAAAACAATGATAGAATTAATCATAGAACCATAGCATAGTTTGGGTTGGAATGGACCTTTAAATGTCACCTATCCAACGCCCCCTGCAATGAATAGGCACATCTTCAGCTACACCAGGTTGCTCAGAGTATTGTCCAACCTGACCTTGAAAGTTTCCAGGCATGGGGCATCTATCACCTCTTGGAGCAACCTGTTCCAATGTTTCCCCACCCTTACTGTAAAAAATTTCTTCCTTATACCTAGTCTAAGTCTACCCTCTTTTAGTTTATATGTATTTAGTTTGTATGTATTTAGTTTATATCTCCCATATATAAAAATTATATGTGAGAAACTTCCCCTTGCAGAGCAGAAGAGAGAGCTGCTGGAGGGCTGCTTGAAGGTTACAGCTTGTGGAGTGCAGAATCACTCTGCTGCCATGAGGTTCTTCAGCCATCCTAAAATTCAACTATCATTGGCAATGCTATGTTTAGGCAAATGAACAGAGAATTCAGCAGGAAATCTGTCAGCTGTCTCGCTAGCATAAAAACATGAAACTGTGAGGCTGGCAACTTTCCACCAGTGGTTATCAACAATAGAGGAAATTATTTAGGCAAATGTAGAATTATGCAGATTATATAAGACTTCATGCAAGGACATGGAGAAAAGCCAGCATGATTTTCTTAGATATCCTTTCATGCGGATGAGTGAAAGAATACGGCATGTAGGAGACCCAGGGTCTGAACAGTTGGCTGCGTTACTGAGATGAAACTGGAAGTTCAGGTTCTATGGAAAAAGATGTTTCACTTCCAACCCAGGTCACAGATTCCTGTACATACAAAGCAGGAGGAAGAGGAGCTAGTTTTCTCTGTTGGAAACTGCATAACGCATCAAGGGAAATACAAAACTGAAAACAAAAGAGGGAGAAGTAAAGAGTACCAACTTAGATTTTTTTCAAAGAAATTGGGTCAGTGTGGTATAGAATGTCAGATAAAGCGATGATCTTAGTGCTTGGAAACTGCGTTGATAGGTCAGATAAGGCATAGGAACACAACATTATCCCTGATGAAAAGATGCAATTGTGGTATAAATGCCATTTCTAAAAACTAATAGGTTGATTCCTAACCTTGGAATATTAAGATCATTGATTTTTATATTGCTTATGAAAGATACAGAGGGCAAGAAGGGTGGGAAGGGAATGGGGAGAGTCTACACAATCTGCATAAAGCCAAGTGCTGCATGTTGTATGAATACGATAACGTAACTTTGGGATCTTGAAAACATGTGGATCAATATTAATCAGCAGAGCCTCGGTAAAGAGTGTGGTGGTGGTGGTGGTCCTTTGATTGCTTGCCACGTTAGGCCAGAGAGCAAAATCTCTTAGGTGCTGCTTACATTTCTGTCTGTAATAGGTGGAAGGAAGAATGGCAGTGACGTAGGGCATCACAGTGGAAGACGTGCCGCCTCATGGAGACGATGCTAACATGTTATTAAAGTCTGAATGAAAGATGGATGGAAATATCTTACCTCAGGAAGTAACTGCCTTCTAAAATCTTCTTATAATGGATAGAGAAGTTCTACCCTAGTGGCTGGTGAGGAATCTGATCATAGCCTGATTATTTTCCATGCGGGCATGCAGGTGTGTGGCCTAAAAGAACAAGTGATAGATATGCTTTGTTCCTCAGAGGGGTAAATACACAAAGCTTAGGAAAACAAGTAGTAAAATTAACTGTGAGAAAAATGTTTTGCTATAAAAATGCAAAGAAGAGTTTTTAAAGAGGATTTTATTGGATGAGCAGATATAGATTCTCTTACGGAATGGGACACTATCGGCTAAAAGCCCATTCTATTTCAGGATTATGAGGAAGGCAGTAATTAAAAATGAAGAAGCAATATTATAGCAAAATGAAAAAAAGAGTAGGAGATGGTAATCAATACAAGTTAGAAGTTACAAAGTGTAGAAAATTGATGAAGGAAGCTAAAGACATCAGGAAAAAATCAATGGTTAGCAGAGCTGGGGACAGTAAAGATTATTTAAGTATGTTAGAAAGAAAAGATATCCTAGCAACAGTGTAAGGCATTACTTGATGGAGATGGCAAAATTGTTAATGATGCAGAAAAGAGAAATCATCAATAAACATTTCTGTTCTGTATTTTTTCTTAAAAAAATCAAGGTTACGTGTATGAATTGTGTGATGATGGTAAAGTACTTTCCAGATCAATGGTGACAAAAGAGGACCTTGTGCATCTACTAGGTTAGGGCAGTCTGAGAGAGCAGTTTGTATGACTTGTATTAAGAATGCCTCCTAATACAAAGAAACTATATAAATGAAGGCAGTGAGCAGAGGACTCATCTTCGTATGTGGGTAGGGTTCTAGGATATTATGATATTTTAGAGGATTTAGGAGGTCATAGTTATTAGACTGCAAGACATTCAAGAAAAGATCAACTTACAGACTCCATCCTCAACTCCTATGCTTATGCTTGTATCTTCTTGGAGATCCTTTTGCACTGGAAGAGCAGTGGGAAGTGGACCTGCTGTGAGTGAAGACCAGACTTGAGAAGCACAGCCATTGGAAGTCTTACCTTGGTTGAGTCATACAAGTGCAGCTGGAAACGGACTTGACTTTGGGAATGGGGGAGGTCCGCATGGCCACATTAGTATAGTTAAGGGACTGGTTTATACCACGAAGTTATGCGAAGAGTAAGATGGCATAAAGCTTTGACATGGCATTTTCAGAAGTGCTCAGTTTTGTCTTCCTTTGCTCCCATTTTGTTTTCGTAGGAACAGCTATTTCAACAGTGAATGTAATACTTCTCATAATGCTTCCAGAAACCTGCTCAGTACCAATGCTCTTGTGTTGAAAACACTTAGGGAGCTGAAACACTGGTAACAGAGAAGAAAACTACTGGCAATAATTGCTTTTCAGTGGTAGAGCCCTCCAACTTTCTGCTTATCATCTGTACTTCACCACAGAGCTGTTGATATCATAGCACAGAAGGGAATTATCTCTCCTGGTTGTGAAGATGGCAGCATTTGTTGTGTTTTGTATTAAATAATCTCAGGACAAAAATAAAAACCTGTTAACGGCTAAGGTAATTTAACAGCTAGGAATATTTATAGTTTATGTCTCTCCTGGGGCTTCCCTTGTAGAAGAATTATTTTGTGAGAAGAAAATTGGTCATTAGCTGCAGCAAATCATGCAGGGCCAGCACTGGCACCCCAGCTTCTCCTTCCCTCTGATACGGCTTTGCAGCCACCAAGACCTTGTGGCTTTCTCTTCTGAACCTGTGTGTTCCCAGCAGTGCCTTATTTCAGAACGACGTTGTGTACTGCCCTTCTACCCCTCTGTTGCTAACCCCACCCTTTTGAACTCAGCTTGGCTCTTGAACTCTTGAATCAAGACACCATCGTGGTAAGATGTGTTTTATAGTCTTGCAATTTGATTTTTTAAAATTGTATTCTGGGTCAGAGGCATCAGGGTACAACTACATCATGTTTTGAAGCTCTGCCGTCCAATGACAGCTTCTAGAAATTAATTTATATGAGACTTTATCCATAATTAGTGTTTATTACATTTAAAGTAGGCATTTAAAGTAAAGTGGCTACTTCAGGTAGCTCTCATTAACCGAAAACCCCTCATTATAAAGACATTTATCTTGAATTGTGGGTTTTTTTCCTTAACTTGGCTTCCTTTTTTGTTATTCTGCATTCTTCTTTTTGTAGATGTTTTTGGTATAAATCCATGCTCTGCCAATACAGAGAAGGGTTTTCTGAGCAAGATTCAATTGTTGTGCCGTTTACGTGTGTATTGCTAAAGTAATTATGGAAAGAGTTGCCGCCTTTTACGTCTTCACAATCGAGTGTATCTCACCAGTGAAAGAGTCACTTTCAAATTGTACAAATGGGTGGGCTGGAAGAGTATTTCACATATTGACATGTTATTTCAGTAATTCCCCTCCATACACGATTTCTCTTTACGTATTTTCAAAGCATTTTATTTTCCTTCTAAGTGGGTATTGTCTTGATGAGTCTCAAGATCTCAGGAGTTGGTAGAGTTTCACGTGGAGCGCTCTCATTTGCGCTTCTCGCAGTGACAGTAATGAGGGCAGTCGTGAAATGTCAGCGCAGCAGCTGTGGGTGACCCTTAGGAGACATGGACAGGCACGTGCCATTCCTTTGCACCATCTACCAGTGCAGACGTACGGCACCTGCAGAGAAAGTGGACGTAGAGCTAATATCAGTGATCTGAAATACGACAAGCATTACCTGACAATTGACAAATCAGAATGACTCTGCTTGTGCTCTACCTAATTTCATGCCTGTGCAATTACAGTTAGACGTGAATTATAAATCTTTTGGGGTGTTTTTTCTTTCTTTCATATTATATAGTGAACTCCACTAAAAGGTGATTTTATGGCTGGAATATGAACATGTGGAAAATTAACAGAGCTTGAGAAAAGCACTAAAGCTCTTCCAGTGCATGAATTATCTGGCAAGTGTGTTTTAAAACTGGTAAATCACCCATACCTCCGACAGAGACAGGAAAGGGATTCAGACTAAATTAGGAACTAACATTTTAGATCTGATTCTCCCTTAGATGCATGAGTAAGGAGAATAGCTTCTGTAATAATCATCGGAATTCTGCTACCTGCCAATTAGTCCTGAAAGAGATCGTTCTGATTTCTGCAGCTCATCCTCTTTGACACACTACCCATAATGTATGTGAAGGGCAGAACACACAATGATTTGGATTTTCTCAGCAAATTATACATCTGTTTAATAAAAACAAAAACCTGCATTTCAGTGTACTTTCCTAAAAGGGAATATGAACACCATAAAAAACTTCTAGAATATGCCATGTTTACATGACACAGGCTATATGTTTACTGGTAGAAAACAGCACTTAGATGAGGTCTTTCCCCATGCCTACATTTCAGTTATTTGTCTTGCTTCATCTAACAGTGAAGTCATTGTAGTGGCTGGGTGGCAGCACATTTTCCTTGCAGAGCACCTGATCCGATGCAGTACTAGTGCAGAATGTGGAGTATGCTCCATGTTAAAGTAACAACACAGTAAAAGAAATAACAATTAGACACAAATAATCCACAATAACAGTACTGAAAATAGAGAAAAACAGTAAAGTATGTTTTATTGCGTAGTAATTGTCTTCTTATGTGAGTTTTCCATAAACTAAAATTCCTCTCTACGTGATGTATCTGAAAGACTTTTAGTTACAGAAGAACAGATTTGTTACTCATCTTTGGCTCTAGAAGAACCATTTTCTCTATTTTCCTTTTAGTAAATGGAAATGTGCCCAGACACAGTCTCAGTGAGAAAGTGCTAGGTAGTATATGCATTTTTTTGAGTAACGTGTACTGCAGTTGAACTGGGTGATGCTATTCTGCTTTGCCCCAACGTTTAAATCACAGGAACCTCTAAAGAGAAAACAAAAGGGAAAAAGACCCCAGCAATAATCGTAGCATTAACAAAACTGTCCTTGGTGTGATAATGGACAAAATGTGAATATCTGGGAATGTGGCACCTCCTTGCCTGGTTCTGGATGGCCTGGTGGTGTTTCTTCTTCCCTGGGTTGACGAAGGGCTGGAAGACATGCTAACCATGGGCAGACACTGAGGTGGGCTGCTGTGGCTGGGGCACAGGGGTAGCCATGAGGGCTGCCCGGGAGGAGGCAAGACATTTTGCTGTGTTTTGGTGTGCACAGGCAGAGCAGCCAGCAGGCAGGCTCGTCTGCACAGCAGCAGCAGTGGCCAGCACCCTTGGGAGAACATGCGGCTGTGGGCAAGCACAAGTACCATCTCTGTTGTTGCTTCTGCTCTGCTTCCCCATGAAGGAAGTGGTGGTGAGGAGGTTTACTGAGATTTCATGCTGAAGTTTGGGGAGAGGAGATAGCTGCTCAGCAAACATGTTGGGAACCTGGAGGGTGCAGGACAGGCGAAGTGCCGTTTAAGGACTGGCAGAGGTCATTGCATGGTTTTTAAATGCTCTGCAAAAGGTGACTTAAAAAAAAAGACCAATAGCTATGTGAACACCTGCTCCTCAGGTGGCAACTGGAGGTGAAGCACAGCCAGCTGGTAACTGTTTCTTATGCTGAGCTTCAGGAGGGAACCATTGACTGGGATGAAGCTGTTTGGACTCAGATACACAGAAATGAATGCAGCTTTCCTAGTATGACTGCTTCTGGCATTCATGATGGAGCCAGGGACAGAAGGAAAAGGTCCTTATGATCCTGCACCTCACAGCCCATGGTTTGGTCCTGCAAGAGATCATGATTTCTGTGGTGATGCTCTCCTCTCTCTGGTGACCAGCAATAGGACACAAGGAAATGGAAGCAAGCTGCCTCAGGGGAAGTTCAGATTTGACATTAGGAAAACATTCCTTACAGAGAGGGTGGTCAGTCACTGGAACAGGCTCTGCAGGGCAGTGGTCACAGCACCAAACCTGTCAGAGTTCAAGAAGCATCTGAACAATGCTCTTAGTCACATGGTTTGGTTTTAGGTAGTCCTGTAAGGAGCAGGGAGTCGGACTTGATGCTTCTTATGGGTCCCTTCCAATGCAAGATATTCTGTGATTCTTTGACTTGCCCATGAAATGAGCACTGCCTCTCTAGGAGGGCCTGGGGACGGTGCACGGAGCTGGCGGAGTACACTGCAGATGCAACCAATGCTCCCTGTGGAAGAGCTATGAGAGGTTCGGGTTTGTGCTGGCTTCCAGGGTCAGACTCATTTTAAAATTGGACATCTACCCTGAGAGACAGTGGGCAAACGCTCCCTATAGTCGCTTGCTAGTGGTAGACACCGTCAAAGGTCCGTTCTCCTCCTTGTTTGAGACACCTCTCCCAGAAGAAGATTAAGGACCTTGTTGAACGGCCTGTTTCTCTCCATTGCCTGCAGAGGAGGCATATGTTGCCATAAAAGCCAGATGCCTACTTTTTAGGGGTGGATGAGATGTGTCTGGTCTTTGGAGTCTGGATGATGCTGAAAGGCCACCTTGTGTGATGCTGCCACAGCTGTTACAACTGCAAAGTTCAGTGATTTTAAGGGCTTATTGAAGCCCTTTGTCACTCTTGAAATAACACCTAAAAGTTGAGTTTCTAGATCTAAGAGTTGGGGTTTCTAAGGAAGCTGTTAAAAATGGGAAGAAAACATAATTAAACAACTTCTGGGTATTTCTGTTGCTATTACACTTTTCTTTTAGCTTATCAGTAAAAAGTATTCAAAGTGCTGAGTAGTTCTTCCTTGTATTAAAACTATTTCATAGAATATCAGATGCTGGATATGAAAAATACCCGCTGAGGAGAGGATGGAGAGCAACAGACATTTTGGTTTACCAGTGTCTCTGAGGAAAATAAAAGGATCGTTTCATGTCAGACCGAGAGTGAATTAGATGAAATTTTCAGTGAATTGAGGGCTAATAACCACCGCACCCCACAGCCTCCAAAATGCTTTGGGTTGAGCGAAACATTTTGTTTGACGTGAAATGAAAGGTTTTATTTTGGATTCAAACCAATTCAAATATTCTAAGAAATAAGGGAAATTTGTATACGGAAGTAACTTCAAATGAGAAAATCAAAACCTTTCATTTTCAAAATGTCAAAATGAAGCCTTTCCATTTTTCACTGATTTCTTTTGTCTGAAGCTAACAATTCAGCAAATTTGGTACAAATTCATGAAATATTTATGTGATGCTGAGTCTTCATTTTATTCCAACAAAAGGCTTACAGTTCAAAACTATACCCATCTTAAGCGTTGTACCATGCTGTCCAGCCAGCCCTTTAACAACACCGGATTCTTCTCTCTTAGATATTCTCAAACCTGAAAAGAGTCTGTGACAGACACTAATAAATATGACAAATGTGTATCTTCCTTCATAAAAATATAGAATTGCTGTTAAAATGCAGAGTAAGATATCTTAACTCCTTGTAAAACAGACTTAAATTACAAAAACGGCTGATATACGTAGTTTAAATGATGGGACGCATGACATAAAACTTAATCCATTTACTGATAACAGAGTGTTTTAAAAATCTTCTTCTGAGAATATTTCTTTATGCCATATTCTGCAGTGTTTTGCAATGAATGTCCTTGGATTTGGTTCTGTTTTGCTGGAGTTCTTCTTCCATGGTTTCACCAAAGGTGCTGGGTTAACCCTGAACACATAAATTACAAATATATATGCATGACTTGCTGTGGATTTGCATGATTATGGCAGCAAAGATAGGCCTGGCATAAGGCAAGACAACAAGCTATTGATAAGGCCAGTTGAGGCAGGCTTGGGATTCTTTGGTCTTTCTGGACAGTGTCTTGATTTGTGCTATAAATAATCACGGGTTGGGTTTTATGTTGGAGCCTTTGTGTGGGAGCTAAATGGGATGACCTGACCTTTGAACAGGTCTTTGTGCTCCAGTTCAGAGGGATGGCACTGTGTTCAATGCCACAGCAAACGTGAAGGGGGCTCTAAGGGATAACAAGAGCGATGCAGGACGCCCTTGCCGCTGTCAGTTTGTCATTGGGGATCCTTCTCATGTCTCTTTTTGCTGATAGGCTTCAACTTTTTTGTGAAACATTTTCAGCAAATGATTGGGAGAACTCACACACATCCAAAATTTATAAACTGCAAAGAATATTTTCAGGAGGGGGGAGAAGAGGAACTGTTAACGTAATACATGCCAGTTTTGTTTGTGCATGTGTACTCGCATACAGAAAGAGGAAAGATTATTTGTTCATAGCATAGGTGAAGTATTTAATTATGTGGAAACTTTAGGTTATGGTTGAGGGGCAGATTTAATAATTAATGCAATTAAAGTAGAATCTACAGAAAGTCCAAGACAGAAAGTAATTGGAACGCCTTTTCTCTTTGCTAAAACGATTACACGAGAAGGGGATCTGTGCCAAATCCGACATGTTCTTCACGAGTGTAATCCTGCTTGCTTTTGGGGACTGTTTGAATGGGTCCCTTTGTACGTGTCCGCCAGATCATTTCTGTGTAGTGAGGAGTAAGGCTCAGTGCGAAGCATGTGCTTCTGTGGTCTCTGTTAAATTGCATTGCAGCTATGGCTTTATTTTTTTTGTTTTAAATTCAGACTGGTTTAATACTTGGGGAATTCTGGCTTCACAATATTAAAAATGAGCACAATATAGGAAACAGCTGTGAGTCTCAATGCATATTGTTCTTGGGCTTTAGAACAGGTGGTATCAAAATGCGGTCAGATTTCACTCATCCTGTAATTGCATCGAGATAAAAGCAGGGCACAGAAGTTGCCTCTCCTCGTTGCCAGTGGAGAGGCTCGGGGTGGTGGGGAAGAATGGCAAAGCACGGAAAGCAGATCCATGGAGCAAAGCCTTCTAGACCTGGCACGCTTCTTGGTCCTCCTACAGACTGATGAGACCTCTCAGATGTGGGTGCAAACAAGTCTTTCCCATCTCACACCTTGCTATTGAGTGCAAATTGAATCTTATGTGAAGGTGGCTAAAATGAACTGCTAATAGCTGTATTAAACAGTCTTTGGGATCCGTATGGCGTCTCTGCAAGACAGGCATACAAATGCTCTCCTCGCAATTGGAATGAAAGCACATGCAGCTGGTAGTCTTCAAGGTTTCCTTCTGGTGGCTTGCTTTCTCTTTTTCCCTCAGAAATGTAAAGATATCATCAGCTGGGGTAGCAGGTCATAGGGTTTCATTTTAATGGAGGAGGAGGGTGATAAAGACATGTTTTATTCACAGTCAGAGAATGTTTTCGTGCAGCGTGAATGGGGACTGGAGCTCGTTTAGCCTTTCTCTGTAGCCTCTCAGAGCTGTGCTTTACAGAAGAACTAGTTAGAATTTATGAAAGTTTCATTACTAGATTAGTCAGGCAACATCTGTCTGTTGCAAAGAAGACAAACCCATTTAAATTCTGGAGATTAAAAGGCATGTTTCCTTACTCTTTGGTGTCAGACCTTTGTGTCTGCTGCCTGCCCGAGGCAAAGAACCTGGGTCTCGCTTCTGCTGAAATTAGGTGTGGATTTCCTGCTGACGCTGGGGAAACAGGGATGAGGTCTCCTGCATAGGGATATACTGCCCAATGCAAGTTCCCTGTGCAGAGCCCTCTACCATAGGAGTGCAGGACCCTGATTTTTAGCCTTTCTTGCTTTCATTTCCCACTACCGGAGAGATGCTACCTGCTGCAATAGTGTAAAAACTGCAGCAACTTGAGGTCCCAGCCCTGTGGCAGGTGTCCCCTGCTTCCTTGGCTTTGGGACACCTCACTAACTCACCCCAGAGTATCAATTCTCAGGTATCAGCCTGACAAGAAGTCTTGGGGTGGCACTCAGAGGGACAGCAAAAGGGTCCAAGGCTTAGCGCTCAAACCTTGGCTCTAAAAACCAAAGGCAAAGTGCAGCCAACTGTCAGCAGGGACATTAGGAAGCCCCAGAGAGCTGGAGGAACTCCAGCAGCTGCTGAAATAGCTTCTGAAGGGTGGCACAATAAAGGAAAAAACCACCAATTTTTACCTTGCTTAGAAAATAAGGGATGTCAAAAATGGGATGAAATCTTGCCTTTGCTCAGCAGCTGACATTTTGTCATGAGTTCTGTAATTCTCTTGTGATAGAAGACGGAAATTTGCAAGAGGGGTTGTGGTGAGATCTGTCTCTATGTGAGGATTCAGGCAGAGTGCTGTGGTGGATTGAGCTCCTGAAGGGATTTAGGAGGCCATGCTCCACACAGGAGATACGAACACAGCTCCCAGTAACTAAGCTCCTCCTATGTCCCCTCAAGAAGTGATGCTGTGTGAGGGGGACAAAACAGGAAGATGGGACACGCCAAAAGACCTAGGAACAGGGCAGGGGCGCACGTTTCCCTCGGTTTCCCGAGTTCTGGTTCCAGAGGTTTGAAAATTTCTGTCATGGTCCCCATGTACTCACGCCTCTCCTCTCTGTGAGACGTGTGGTGTATGATACACAAAGTATTCGGGGACCTCCCACTAGACACCTTTCTATGGGCACGTAGGATTAGGTCCATATTAGATTTCTACACCATTTGAAAGATGGTATTTGAACTAAATGTGTTGCATTTAGCCTTTGTTGAGGCTTTGCAGGGTGTGTTTCCCCTGCGGTGTGATGCTGTCCACAGAAGCCATGCTCTGCAGCCTGCGCCCACCAGCAAAACTGGATCTGAGGATGCCTGCACACCAACAAATCATGTTTACTTCCTCCTGACATGAACACTGGGTTTGTACCCATGATCCATCAGTTAATTTTGAATGTGCAAATCAGGAGAACTCTAGGAATGTAGGATACAAGTGAAGGCAAGCTTTATTCAAAAATATGTACGTTGTTTGTGGCTAGAGCACTGAGGAAGCCTGTGGCTTGTCCACACTTACCTTAAGTCAGGCTTAAAATCACATTAGTTGAAACAAGTTAGCTAACGCGTTTGCAGATGGAAACACTTTTCCTGTTGTGATGTGGCTAGAGGAAACATTTTTGTGTTTGCAGTAGTGAGGAATACCTTGAATGTATATGCTCGTGGTACTTAGAATAAGAGTGAGCACCTGGCAACTGGGTTATCACAACCTTGTGAGGTACTGGCGCTCATAACAGATGTCCTTGTCATGACAATCCAGTTGAAAACCAGTGCAATAAAACAAAACCAAAAGGAGAAAAAGGATTATGTTTTTACTACAAAAGAGACAGGGCTGGAAGAAGGAAAGGGTCTCCATCAGGAAGATGAGGACCATCTCCCTTTGGCAGCAGCAAAGATGTAGATGGGCTTTCGGCAGACGTGAAGCTGCCCGGGTGCACAGGGTCTGCCCATTCGGCACCAGCCTCGGGTCCTGGTCCCCTGCTCAGGCCAGCAGACTGTCCCCAGGAGGGAGCTGGTGTGCAAAGGGATGGCTGCAGCCTCTGCAGCTGCCATTTTTATGGTGTATTTTGAGATGGCGGTTTCCAAGTCGGATCAGTCGGGTGATCGGTGCAGCTCGGCGGCACTGCACGACCTGGAGGGGTAGCAAATGGTGATGCGAGGGGGGAGCGGTGCTTGGGGGTCAGCAGAGTGAGCTGCTGCAGCCAGCGCTGCCCCGAAGGCAGCGTCTTCTGCAACAGCACCTATCCCTTGTTCTATCTCACTTTATTATAAACAGTAGAGGCATTAGGGAAGTTATATTGTCGAAGTCGAGAGTTTTTCAATCAATTAAGCAAAGCATTTATTAAACAACCTATCTGGGGGATTGTATTGCCTTTTTTAGCCTCTCTTTTTTAAAGGAGTTGATACATCTCTGGCACAAGAAAAAGAAACGGCCTAGTAACATAAAGCAAAAAAGTACTGGGAAGCTGGAAGCCAGTAAGCATATATAAGAGCTCTCATCACTTTTAATTACCTCTGTGCAATACTGATGAGAAGTTTAACAATGCATTTGGAGAAGCTTTCAAATTTTACCAAGTCACATCTAATCCTTAATGCACTGACTATCCAGACACAGAGGCACCATTTTCTCTAGTCTGATTTACACACACAGTATTTTATATCAATATCTTCACGTGGCATGCAGAAAATCTTATTTCCCAAAGAGTCATGGGATTTTTTTTGCTGTCATCTTGCTTATACTGTTGCTTGCTTGCTTTTTGTGCTCAGTATTATACTTGGTATGGTGTTTTAATTCTCTTTTTTTCCCCTTCCCGGTTGGTTGATTTGTGTGTTAGTAGCAAATGATTCTTATTTTCAGGTTCTTTGAATATAAATCTGACATTTACACAGTTTGTATGTGGGGAAACTGCTGTGTTTTCAGAAGGCTGAGATGGTGTTAAAAAGCAAGTACTGGAAATAAAAAGGCATTTCATACCTACTCATGCATACAACATTCATACCTTGAAAACTAAACCCGTATACGCACAGAGCCAACATTTGGGTCATCTGACTCCAGGCTGATGTCTGCTGGAGCAAAACTGGCTTGTGGTTGAGCAAGGCTCTGGCTACCCATGTCTCCTCTGGGTCTTTGTCCCTCCAGTTGAGGTGTTACACAGATTTAGCATGGGACTCAGAGAAGCCCAAGCCCTGCTGTGACCAGGAAGGCTGGATGGGGCCATGGCGATTCTGAGTGCTCCACTGCTGGTGGTGAGGCTTCTTGGTAGATGCACGCAGGGAGAGTCCCAAGTTTCTGTGAGTATTTTTATATGTAGCACTTCTGGGGAGTCAGCAGGGCACTGATAACCAGCTCTTCTGTTATATTTAAATAAAAGTTAGACTGGGCTGCCCCTGAAGGTACCATCTTAATTGCAAGTGTGGATTGTATGGCTGGAAGATGCCATGGTGACCTTTTACATCAGGCAGGCCCAGAAAACCTCCTTATAAACGATTCATAACTTTTTTTTTTTCATTTGTTAAAAATAGTTTACAGCATCTCCATAGCTCAGGGCAGTTGTGTGCCCATCTGTTCTGCCTGCTGCGAGTTGTTAGTTCTGGATTTGGCACTGTGGAAGGAAACTGGCATACGACAAAGAGGAAGCAGGACCTACATTGATTGACAGAGTATTTTCTCAGTGGGAAAGTGCAGTGAAAACAGGCACAAAAAGGGATAATCCACAAGATATTTATCTCCAGGGATCTAAATTATATTAGGAAGTATACAAACAATGATCTGGTTTCTCTCTAGACGCCACTGGGTCTACACATTCTTGTGCTATCCTTTAAGATAGATTGTTGCTAAAGGAATGAGTAAGAGAAAAAGTCTTTGTTGATACATTCCCTGGGAATCCACTACAATGCTCTTCTGAGCTTTGCGTGTGTTCCCGGAAGCATCCTGTGTCACGTTACCCTTATGTGTAGTTGCGAAAATGTGGAATTTAATCACAGTTTGTCCAACTTAATTTGTTTAGGCTGTTGTAACTGTACCCATGAACCTGTATATGCTGAAAGGTGCATGGTCCTTACTCAGGAGGAAATTTTTTTTTATGCTGATCCTTAGCTAGGGAAAAAAATGTAGAAAGTGGGGAGAGAAACCTTTGGGATGAAGAAGCAGATGGTCCACAGCTATGAGGAAGTTTAATGGCTTAGTGTTTTAGTGGGCTTCTGGAAGTTGTAATGCCTGTATGTGGAAAAACAGATGGTGGCACTGTAAAAGTGACTGGTACTTGTGCATACAAAGCTTGAGATATGGCATTTTTGCCTCCAAACTGTATCTGTGAATACATCGATGAACTTACGGTGGACTTACCAAGGGCATAAAGAAAATCATTCTGACTGGCAAATGGCAGTGTTATTGTTTGTGTCAATGTCGTCGTGGCTCATGGAAGGCTCACTGGATTGCCATTAAATTGCACTATAGCAAAATAACTTTTATAAGGCTGCAGGGGATTTTCTGAGCTATCTCAAAAAGTGGAAGTGTGTAAACTAAAAATATCACGTCCATTTAATATCATTGAGAGGTCATACCCAGTGAGTGCACTCTGAGACAACGCAGATGGCACATTGCTCTCCTCTCGTCTTTGCAGATCGAGAAAAGAAGCACTGTCAAACTCCCATTGTCTCTCCTCCCCCCTCCACCAGTGTTAATTTCTGCAGGAGTGTTTCATTGCTGTCACTGTGAGAACACTGGGAGCTCAGCACTAGCAGTGCTGCTTAAAACTGAATCAAAAATAACTTGTGAGGGGTTTGGAGAGTGGAGACAATCAACCTCTGTCCTATGTGATAAACAAAAGGGACTCGATGGAGAGGACGATTAGAAAGTGACAATGCCCAGACTTGTCCTGGTCTTACCCTTTCTTTGTGGCCACCTGCTTCTGGTCACCCTTGGGGGTCTTTGAACAGGACTCTGGGTTTTATTTGGTGTTTTAGATGACCGACAGACCTTTATTTGCCTCTGCTGGACTCAGTCTTGCTCACACTGGATGCCCATTGCTTGTCTGCTTGAATCATAGAATCATAGAATCATTAAGGTTGGAAAAGATCTGTAAGATCATCAAGTCCAACTCTCTGCCCATCACCACCATGCCTGCTAAACCATGTCTTGAAGTGCCATATCTACACATTTTTTGAACACCTCCAGGGTCACATTGTCCAGGCTGGCAGCTTTCCCACTGGAGCAAGATGCTGAACTTGGTGTTCCTCCTCCTGCATGTCACCTTTCTTCTGGATCGCCTCTGAGCACTTCTAGTTCAGGATCACCCAGTGCTCAGGAGCTATCTCGACCTGCTTGTAGGCAGGGCATGGGGCTTTGCGGCAGCGCTGGCTTGGAGGCTATGCCGCAGCCCTCCCGCTGGGCCATTTGCCGTGCCGACGCTGGGCTGGCTCTGCTGCCTGCTTCCGGGCTGCGGTTACGCTACACAGCTGAGCCCGTGCACTCGTCTGGAAAACTCACCCAAAGCGGGGCAAGCGGTATTCCACTGGGCTGGGTGCTTGGATCATTTCAGTGCTAAGATGGGGACAGAGGGAGCAGGGGTTCAAGAAGAGGTAGAGCAGAGGAGGAGGAGAAAGGGGACTGTGCCTGGCCACAGCCCCGAGGCATTGGGTCACCTCCTCTGCAACCAAACAGTCAGGAAGGTGAGTGCTGGCTCTGCCTGTTCCGCGGGAGTTTGTAGGTCTGGTGTTTGCCCATGCAACGTCTGTTGGTGCAGTCTTTGTTTTCCCCACGGACTTTTGCACTTAAGCAGCTCTGCAGTGATTTGCTTGTGGCATTGGGCAGCTCATAAACGGTCTTTGATCAGTGAGCCATAAAAGCTGGATGTCCTTGCTGATTATTTTCACTTGATCAGCAATCCTGGGTATCACTCACTACAGCCTTATCGATACGTACGTATGGACTTGTTGTGCTTCGACTGACACCTTTCAGATGACCTCAGAGCATGATTTATTACTCATCCTTTTGTCAGTGCCAAGCAGCAGGCACTTCATAGATAAATAAGGGAAACCTCTACCCTGAGGAACATACAGCCTAATGCCAAGAGCACTAATACACTGTTGGTGAAACGGCGGTGATGAGGTGGGATTCACTGCATTCCAGCGTGAGAGGGGAAGACCTGGAGCACGTGGATGCGGCCAGGCGTGAGGGCCATTGCTAACCCTGTGGCACTGCTGTCTACTCAGCCCATTCAGAGAGCAAGCTTCTGTTCCTGGAGCTGACGGTTTGTCACCTTATAC
>Ga0181612_180034_pt1 | contig 16393 bp, 11 predicted proteins | sample HoacroProtozoa21_FD_119630 | JGI IMG/M metagenome (GOLD analysis project Ga0181612, IMG submission 119630) | Hoatzin crop microbial communities from Cojedes, Venezuel. Combined Assembly of Gp0051906, Gp0051904, Gp0051908
ACACTGAGCAGTCTACCAGAGTAGTGGGGGGAAATAATTAAACTCATGTCACAGCATCCCTTGAAGGTAATGTCATGAAAACTGTTTTGTTGGGACCTGAATCTTCCCCCCATAATGTGATTTCATTTTCATTTATACTTGCAGTTCAGTATGCGAGGAAAAAGGGAATAGTAAATGAAGCACTATATTTCTATAAAACTATCAAATACATTAGAGAATGGGAGAACAGCCTTTCACAAAAAGTATTAGAATGTGCTAGTGTGATTTGTAATTACAGTATAGTAATTATAGCAGATAATCTTAATGTATAAAAACCTGAAAATTGTAACTTACTGTGTACAGTTAAAATATTACTTAAGAATTGCATTTTGTAACTGATCAATCTCTTGCTGTTTGAATAAAGAGTTTAATGTGTGGGAAAAGCATTCTAAAGGAAATCTAGTACCACTCAGAGCCATATTATACTATGTCAGACAGAACATTTGTGAATGTTTAGAAGTAATTCACAGGTACTAATCTAATAATTGATTGCCACTAAAACAGTATTTTACAAACTCATACAACTTTAATACATCCATAGAAAACTACTTCAATACTTCCTCTTTGGCCTTTATTAGCAATAATTTGACATATCTACCTTATAGTCCCACAGTGTTTCTAGGATTTGTTTCCAGATAACTAAGTTATTGCCCTTGACCATAGCAGGCACAGCATCTAGCCAATACTCCTTTCCAGCTACCCCCAGCAATAGCCCTACTTTCTTTTAATTTACCACTTTCTACTCTCTAGCATTATACTGATTTTTATTTCAAGTTTCTCCTTTCACTGGATGACTGAGTTAGTAAAATTACTCTGATTATGAAATCACAGCTAGAGTCAGTTTATGGCTTTTCTTCACTTTGTTTTTGCAAAAGAACAATTAGAGTTTATGAGGTATGAAGCTCCTTTTCAATATCTCCCCTCTAGAAGTGGAAGTAAATGCAAGAATAGCTTTAAAATAAAAATAATGGTGAAATTTAGGACCAGTTCCCTAATACTGTATTATTCAATGAAACACTTGGAATTCTTTAATTTTAGCATTCATAATTTCATACATCTGCAGGGTTTAAAACTGTTCAATAAATAGATCTAAAATTTTGTTACCAGATGTTGATATATTTTCCTCCTTCAAGCACAGCCAACTACAGTGCTCCTCAAACAGTAAATATTTTTGTTCAGGTTTTATATTAGACATCTGAAAGATAACAGACCTGTTATTTTAAAATGTCAGGACCAAAATACTGAACACTGACATCCAGATACCACTCAGAGCTTGGATTCCTGCCTCTTCATCTTTTTTAAATGAGTCACCACTGAAGTTACCACTCTTACACAAGTTTTATTTCACAATTTTATTTCAAAACAGTAATATGTAAGTTCATGTTTCAATTTTGTGAAAAAAGGGAGATTTATCACACAACTAAAGAAACAAAACACCCTGAACATAATACCTGCCTCTGTCCCGGATCCTGGACTGGCTTTGTGAAATATTTTTGTGCTACAGAATCTTTTGCAGTCCTACATGTTCTCAACAAGAAGTTGTTCTTCAAAAAAGAAACTCGTTGATTCTAGACATATGACAGGAATGATCCAAGTTTGATCTGGTAACTAGCAAAGAACAACTGGAAGCTGTGAACACATTACAGCAGTGATCCACATCACCTCATATTACTTCTGACATAAGACAGCAAATTCTAACCTACAACTTCTGTCACAGTTTTGTCCCCAGATAGTGTCCTTCAACCATCAGGATTCCACTCATGCATATACTGAAATAGGAATAACAAGAATAAATTGGAAAAGTAAAACCCTACAATCTGGCACAAGCACAAACCAGAATTTTGCTGTTTCTTTCATAAGACTGTTCTCACATGTTGGCTCTGAGAAATTACTTTTTCCTCCTCATCTTAGTGAAACCAAAATATCTGCTTTCAAACGTAATTCCTCTCCCAATCTGGGGACTGAACAGAACCAGCTCTCCCTTTTTGTGGCCTCTCAACACTCAAGGGGGACTACTTCTAAGATGGAGAGAGACCTTCTACAAGGCCATGTAGTGATAGGACAAGAGGTAAAGGCTTCAAATTGAAAGGGGGTAGATTTAGATTGGACACAAGGAAGAAATTCTTCACTAGACCAGGTTGCCCAGAGAAGTTGCAGCTGCCCCCTCCTACCTGGAAGTGTTCAAGGCTAGGTTGGATGGGGATTTGAGCAACCTGGTCTAGGGGAATATGTCCCTTCCCATAGCAGGGGGGGTGGACTAGATGGTTTTTAAAAGGTCCCTTCCAACCCAAACCATTCTATGATCCTAACAGTGATCTCTAGCTGTAAGTGACATGAATCAGTTCCCTAGCTCAAGGCAGCACAGAATATCCATATTCTTAGATGTACTATCAACCTCTAGAAATTCACTCTAATTTATCTTAGTTTGAGTCAGAATTGAGTGATACTTAAATCTTACTTTTAACAGTTCTTAAAATAGGAATGTGAAGTTTGGGAAAGGAAATGCTAATTTATTTGAAAAATGTTCTTAGAGGTGTACATTAACGTGTAAACACATTTATTTGCAGTCTTTAGTTAATCAGAAGACTCAATTGACATTTCAGTAGTATACTCATTTATATTGCACTGAATCAGGATGGGAATTAAAGTGCATTAAAGAACCACTGATTCCAATAGAGGTACATCTAGCTACTCACTATAACAGCATCACATTAAACATCATGGACCCTCTATGCCTGCTAGCATAATAAATTGAAAGTAATTGGATGATCCTCTTAGTCACCTAAAAAAACATTTAAGAAAAATGTCAGTTTATAATAAAAAAAGGAATGAAAACCAGACTTTCACCAGGGAAAGATTCTCATGTCTCTTCTCTTGCTCCATGGAAGAGGCGGGTACTACCTAAAAAGGTTAAATGCTCAGCATAAACGACACAGAAAATAGGTCTTGTGATTACATCTGAAGGTCATCTTTAACAGTATTAGGATGAAGAAAAAGTGGGGGCCAGAGGGCAGAAGGAACCAGCTATATGCTCACAATCAACAGTAAGAAAAGCGTTTTCCTAAAGGTAAAGCTCAAAACACATACAACCCCTTCTACAGCAAATTCCATCCACTCACCCCCAAAAACTTAGCTATAGTCATAATTCAGTCAAGAAAACCTGGAACAAGCCAGAAATAGAATAAAAATTACCAAACCACAACCGTTAGGAAATTACTTACCATATACAGGAACACCTGTGCACAAGCTAGAATTTTGCATGCAAGCACCAACGTACTGTTTTCTACAAAGTAAAATTTTGGTATGGAGCTAAACATACAAGTCTTCTTAAAAGAAGGCACTTGATAAGATGCTTTGTCTCCAGTTTCAACACGTCTGATAAGGCGTAAAAAAAAGGTATAAATTAGTACTTTGGTTCTTTAAAGTGAAACTATTCAGGAATAAAGGCTTAAAAAATTGGGAACTTAAACACTCAGCTACTGCATCCTCAACAGGATGTTTCCTGTATCAAGGCTGGTATCTTAAAAATATTCTATGGATTATAAAGAGAGGTTAGTATTGAGATTTTTAGACTTCATTTTACAAGCCTTCTCAAGCTTCGCTTCAACCTCTCCTGGACATCTCAGGGATGCTTGCTATTCAAACTGTTTCATATAACACCAAGACAAAGCCTTTAACAAAGCCTTCCTTCAACAAAAGTATTGCTTACTGAAATCAATTTGTGCTAAAAAAGTATCAGAGCATTAAAACTGAGTTTAAAATCGCTGTAGTATCTCAGTAGCAATGGCACTAAATTTCACTTAAGGAATTTTATGCTAACAGCACTTCAATTTGAGGGTAAATGTCTCGCAGTTTAAGATACACCTTAAAGCAAGGACAAGTCAAACCAACCAACCACCTTCCACGTTTCTTTAGAACTTGTATAAAAAAAGGAGCCAACATACAATTTTTAGATGTCACCTTCAAATCAAATGTTAATAACGTAAGTTTACCCTGAAGATACTTCAGTAGTTGTAGGCCAATGGGACAAACAAAGGATTTTGAGCTACCTAACAGCATGTCTTACATAAAATGCAGATCTGAAAAATAACATACCAAAATCCAGAGAATAGAACTAGTGTTAGAAATTCCGTACCATGAAAAGTTAATTATGCATGCATGTGCTAGACACTAGTAGCAGAAATTAGGTATAAAACTTTAGTGATAAACTCAGGGCAAACAAGTTCTCCATCACAAACACTAGCTTAAAGACAAATGAAAAATGAAGAAAACATGAAACAGAACCGTGAGTGTCTGTACTAAGCATCTGTAGCAGGGCTGTTACAGGTATCTATCGGAAAGTTAAGAACTGATATTTAAGAACTGGAGTGAAATTAGCAAAAAACCCATCTCCAAAATCAAACAAGATCTCTAATTTGCAAGCACTTTTGTATGGTTGATTACAGTGCTAAAGTGAACCTTGGTATATAATTAAAATCAAGGAAAGAAATGGAATAGATACATTGAACAATATTACTTCAGAACAGAAGAAAAAATTATTAGAGAAAATCATTATTTTCTTATAGGATACAACCAACAGTAAGTAAATTCCCTAAATAAAGATTCATTTTGCATTGCATTTGCAATTACTACAGGACACATCTAACAATAAACAGATCTGTATAAATGGAATAATTCCTCAGTGCTTTTTCTACTAGCATGCTTAATCTGAGTTAAAACACTTCAGAATATCATTCTGAAATTATTTCGAAAGTTGAAATGTGAGTGTCAAACCCACATTAATAAGCACCATAGCCAAAACTGAAGGAAAATAGTTCACTGTAGAAAACTGTTACACTTTGCTGCAGCCACAATCCCTCTGTACTGTAACAGAAACAGTTATACACTTTTAGTTTTTGTTTTCACACTTCGGGACTCCAAGGAGTTGAAGCTGTCATCTCACTACTGCAAGGAAGACGGGGACGCTAGAACAAGAATGAAACATCTCCTGTGTCAAAGAACAATAAAGCTAAAGCAGTAGACTTGCCTATCCCCGAATCAAACAAAAGCCACTTTTTAATGAAATACACACAGAGCAGATGAAACTAAATCCAAGTTCTACCTCCAAAACACCTCCATAACATTATTTGATCAGGACTATAAAAACTTTGTAGTACAGTAATAGGAATACGTATATTCCATAAGTTAGAGAAATTAGGATCTGAAATTCATGTCAGTCAAGGCAAGATACACGAGTTTTTCGAAGCCATGAGCTCCACAGGGCCAATACACAGACCCAACAAGCACTTAGGGAGCGACCAAAAGTTAGAAGTCAAGCAACAGACATCGTCTCACTGTGCTGCTCACACTCATTTTGAACACCTTTATGCTATACATTGTTTCTTAGCTTACGTACCATTCAAATTTCACAAGACAAAATTTCAGCACAGCTGTTAATTCGGTATAAGCTAATTAGACTACTTCAGCAAATTAAGATTTGTTTCCCTTATCTTTAGTTCTTATTTTGGAGGTCCTTCACATATTTCTCTATTGTACTTTTTTGTGTTTGAAGGGAGAAGCTTAAACTATACTCATTCAAACTGAATTCCACTGCAGCTGAGATGCTTACCTGGACAAAGCAGGAACTGGTACTCCTCTTGCTCGTATAGATGGTTTTCCACGAACTACTGGAACTTCTGTATTTTCTGAACCACCATTTAAATATGTTAATTCTTGAAGCTGTGCCTGTCTGATTTCATCATTGTAGTCCTATAACAGGGGGCAGAGTGAGAAAACAAACTGTTCAACCACCACACCAAGTTAGCATCAAATACTGCTCCTGAAATGTTCCTCTTGGAAAGTTTAACATCCAGTTGAAAAAGTTTAATATGCAGATTAGTAAAAAATTTCTAAAAGAATTCTACATATTAACTGCAATTTTTGTAGAGGCATGTTTTTATTTCCCACTGCATATTACCCCCATGTAGCTTTACCAATTAAAATGCCAATATTAAAATGCTGTAGACAGGGGAAACAGCAATAAAATCAAGGTCCCACTTCTGAGCTGAGATCTGGTTTGTGATTCCAGCTGCTAAGTTATATTGTGTTAAAAGCAGGAAAAAATGCATTGCCTGGTGTTGCAAAGCAATATAGACTAAATACACTGTAGAGAACAAACCCGGACAACTAAGGAACAGATTACACATCTACACTTAGAGTCAGGAGTTAAAGAAAGAAGAAACAATTAAATTCTTTCAATATAAACACACACTATTATCTCATAGTAAGAGCTCCAAAAATTTCAATTGTAGAACATGAAAGGATGAACAATTTGAAGACACTTGGCTTGTTTCGTATTCTGCACAAATCATCTCAAGGCTATCGAAAAGCACGCTGAAGTTATTTACATGAAGTTAACATGGTACTTCTCAAATACACAAGAGTCTTTTCAGCGACCTTGAGCCAACCTCCAAAACTATCACATCACACAGGAATAAAACAGATACAGCAATGAACTCCTGAGTTGTACATATTTTTATGCCTTTTTCCTTCACTTAGTGAGCCAAAGTATGCATGTGTAAAGATGAATCGGAAAGAAATACTTTACTTTGTGTGTATACATACAAAGTATGTATCAACATGATACAAAGTATCAAAATATTAACAGGTCCTCTAAAGAATGACATACTTCTGATATAATGGCTCTTCTGCATATCCTCCCATTTCAAAGGCAGGGTTGTCCAAATACTGTCTATTTTTATATCTAAATTACAAAACAAAGGATCTGCATCTCTTCGAAATCTGATTTTATTACATTTATGCACTAGGCAGAAACCTAAAGACCGTCAGGCAGCCTTGCATCAGACAACTGAATGAAACATAGCTCTGCATTCGAAGTAGATAAAACATCTATGAACTCAAACATCTCATTTATCGTTGAAACATCCTGCTTCCTCAAATAGAAATAAGAAAATTGTTCTTTGCATGCCATTGCTGAAGATAGTTACCTGTGTTAAAAAAGTGGTACTAAAGGCATTTTGTCCAAACTGTCTTAAGCAGGCTCTAAAATTTAACTCAATTGTCCATCTGAGATCACGCTCTGTTTAGCAGCAGGAATCAACCAGCAAGTAAGACGAGGAAAAAAGTCTGGAAGGCTGAATCAACCGTTTCAAACTGCATAATTGAGGCTTTTGAGAAACAGATTCCATTATAAAACAACTTGAAACCAATACACAGTGAAACCATTACAGGGAGTAGAATAGAAACAGGCAACTGGACACTGTTCTGGCCAACTACTGTATAGAAGCCCACTTTCTTTGTACTTTCTTGCTGGACCAGAACTGGCTACAAATGCCAAATTCTATGCAATGTATGGAATGAAGAACTTCCATCTTGAAACAGAATGCTAATGAATTGTTAAAACTGTACCACAAACACAATACTTAAGTCTCAAAGTTCTGACATAGCATATATCAGATGCCCTTCATAACTTCTCCACAAGACATCCTCTTCAGAACTGGGCTCCTAGAAAAATGCCTTTGATCATCATTTGATAGTAATTTGATTTCTTAAGAAACATGCTTAGGTTACCACTGTAGATACTGCGTCTTTCTTCTTCCTAATGCCTTCTCATTTTCCTGTAGCATACGACTAGACATACCAGCAGCCTTAGTCATAGACAAGGACTCCGCTGCACAAAGGCACAGAACAGAAAATATGGTCCTTCTCACATAAGCCAGAGGCAGCAGGAGGATACAAAGTGAAGATGCAGCACAAGGAAGTAACAATACAAGTAGCCATGATAAGCAACAGTGTTAATCCACTAGACTCCAAAATGGATTCTTATAATTAAAGTAACAGATGGTCAATTTATGAATACCCACTGCTAGAAAACAGCAGACTTCAGTCAAATTGAGGAAAGAACCTCTTCATTACCTAGAACACAAGCTGGACTTGGAGACCCTTTCGACTGCACTCTTCCTCTGTACAGTTTAGGCAGAGGTAACACTCAAATTTCAGTCAAATGCTGCTGATAAATTTCAAGCAAACATACTCATTTTGTGAATACTGCCCATCCTGACTTTTGGTACGGTCTTCTCTGAAGATGGAGGATGTTTTCTTCTGTAGGAGATTACATCATCAAGATACATGCAAGGTATTATGTACTTACACAGACCCAACTAAGCAACATGCTTCTAGATTTTATCTGTGATTTTCACCCAGCCTTGATCAACAAACCAGTTGCAGCTCTCCTAGGGATCATCTGTAACGTAAGACCTTATTCCTATTTATCGTTCAAACTATTCACAAAAACATCTATTTAATGTTAGGACAGATCCCTGCAAAACCCTATGTAATTTCGCAAAACACCAAAGCAGATCTTTGTCCTGTCAGTGAGCAGTAAGTAGTTATTAGGTTTCCAGCCACCTTTATATACACACTTTACAGTTATTCACCAGCTTGTTTAAAAAGTGCCTGAGTTTCCAAAGCCCATCAGCTCTTCCAAATGCTATTAAACACTATTTCATCACCACACCTTACAAGCTGAACACACAGGAGGCAAGGCAGACTGCAGGAAAAACTTATAAACTCTGCTCCCATTGTAAAAGGACTGCTACAGATTGTTCTCAAACATATTTCTATACCTTGTTCTATAGACAAGGAAAACAAGTAACTCTGGTAACGAACAGCAAAGCATAATTAATGTTGTAGCTGTCAAAGCAAGAATGACTACCACTATGCAAAAATCAAGCAAAATAGACTACAAATCCTATTGGCCAAAAGTGCAGTAATCATGGTATGATACAGGACCCAGGGGGAGGTGAGAGTGGAAGTATTTGGCTTTGTCTTCATTAACAGAAGTAATTCTTGCATAAATCAATATCAAACATAACACCCACCAATCTAACAGTCAGACTGATGACCACAGGGTCTGGCTCATTTAAAGTATGCCAAAAGAACATACTTGGAGTCAGAAGCACCAATTCTACCTGCAGAAGACAGGTGAGACTCCAGGCAACACAAGCACAGTCAAAAAAAACTCAGGACAGAAGGTTTTATGTCTTAGTTTGAGTTACACCAATAGTTTAAAGCAAAGTATACCACTGCAGCTGCTCCAAGCTGAACTTCAATGCAAAGGTGCTTGTTTATGGATCTAAAAAGATCTAAGAAGAGAGGCTAAGGCACTTTCGCTATAGTCAGCTGCTACAAGGGTATTTTATATGCTACATTCTAGCACCAGTCATGACTGTACATTCAGGCCTGATTTGAAAACTGAACACCAATCATTCAATTTGGATCAGCATTTAAAATTGTTGGAAGGTACAGTCAACTTACATTGTAAAGAGAAGATAAATTAAAATTATAGTCATATACACTGATAGCATCACCTCTTACTTGAAATAAAACTGATAATTTACTAAGAAAGCCACAACAGACTTTACAGAAAATGAGCTGCATTTGGCAGCATTGAACCAAATGGTAGTTCTAGAGAGGATGAAGTGCTCCTTATTGCTTCCTGGAGTGGCTGCTGCAAGGGGGGCAGGTGGGCAGAAGAGATGAAGTCGTTTAGAACCATTCTGATAAGACTATATTTGAAAAGCCAAAGGGAAGTTAAGACAGTGTTGGCTTGATCCCATAGTTCAGAAAATCTTATGTAGCATCAGTTCAACTAAGTGCAATAAAGATGCAATGATCAAAAATTGAGACAGAAAAGTGTACAACCAATGACTGGAATTGCTCATTATCAGTCTGTAATTCTACTGCTTGAACAGCAGTAGAGTAAGGTCTGGGTCTTAATAAGCTTGCTTCATTTATTATGACATTAGGTGAATCAAGCTCAGCAAAGAAAAACAATGTCTCTCATGAAAGGGGCAGGGTGATCATATATCCTTACTTCCAGTGCATGCAAAAAGCACTTATTAAATTTAGCATACTTGCATCTAAAAACAGCTGTTCGCTCACTGAAGCAGCCAAGAAACTGTTTCTCCTTTATCTCTTCCCACAAGAATGTGCGTGCTTCTTTATAACATGAGAACATAATGCTCAGGACATTTCTTTAGGTTTTAACTGTCTTAAGGTGCACCTACATTAATGTGTTATTTCACATCAGGATGCATCCCTAGATGAACCACCTGACGATCATTACTTATCATGCTTTGGTTCATGCCATGGAGTAGCACTGGGCATAAGAACTAAATTTCATTCAGACAAAAATAAGCCAGAAGAACCACTCAGGGAGCACACAATCAACTCCAGTCACTTGGACACTTCAGTTTCATGGATGTAGACTACTTGTAACACAAACCAAAATCCCCCAAATACATATGGTAGCACTATCAGGTGATCAGCACCAACTGCTTCACCCTGGAGCACAGCCGGCAGTTCGACCTCCAAATAGGCTGTAGTGCCCATACAACAGGCATCCCCAACTGGTCCTGAACATAGCTACACTGATTACACTCTCAAATATTTATGTTCTGCTCTCAGATACACCACTTAAGGTTTCCTTAGCTAGGTAGGTCACTCACTTCCAACATCTGACAAACCAAAACCCTTGAATAACATTTTTAGCAGTAAAAATAAACAGAAGTCAATGCTCCTTGAGGATGTTTTGTTTTCTATATTGTCATTTGATAACTAACAAAAATAGAATACTCATTGAAGAGCTAATATATTTAGGAACTTCACACACAGTATCACCATCTCAAATGCCCCAGCTTAAGAGAGCTTGGATTGTTCCAAGCAGTTTAGTATCACAGAGAAATCAAGGTTGATGCTTACATGAGAAGTAAATAAAGGAATCTTCCACAGAAAGACACTGAAACCCATCAACACCATTGTCTACACATCCCAAACATGGAGTGCAAGCCTGTACTGGAAATCACATCTCATTTTATATGTCCATACATGGCAAGTTGAAGTATATGCCAGAAGACAAATATAATCCACATATCACTAGCTTCATGAAAAAATATAGATATCAGATAAAATTGTATTGATTCTCAGCACTGAACACTAAACCAGGATTACAGGTGGGAGCAGTACTACAACTTCAAATTTATTCTTAGTGAAACAGAACCCTGTGCTGATGCTTCAGGCATACCAAGAATACAGAAGAGCCCTACCTTAATAAAAAAGTTACTTTTCCTTATTTTACAGATTTTTACAATTATTTGTATGCTTAAATACTACGCACACGACCAGTTAAGCCAAAACAAGTTGCTCTTTTACTATAGGTCACATCATGAAGTAGGAGTATATGTGGATAGTTACGCATTCACCCAATAACTGCCTGTTTCAAAATGAAAAGTGTTTGTAAACATCACCATTCACAGATGAATAAAATTAAGCAACATGACTTGACCAGTATTGTACAGTAAGTTTGAGAGAAAGTTTCTCACTCAAGATTATCAGAATTCTAACAAAAAAAATCAAAATACTAACAGGGATGAGGAACTTCTTGATTTCTTCCAATGCATGTCCCATTCTGGCATACGCTTCTGCTGGTGGAGCAAATACTTCAATTAAAACATGCAGGTCATCATTTAGGTGGAAGTACTTTGCCTCTCCACTTTTTCTCAACTCTTCCTCCTAGGAGATAAGAAAAAAAATATTTTCTACCTTTTTATTTTCAACATATTACAAGGAAAATGTTAAAATTGCTTCAGAGGCATTTGCACATGGCTTTAAACTGGAAGAGGATAGATTTAGATTAGATACAAGGAAGAAATTCTTCACCATGAGGGTGGTGAAACACTGGAACACGTTGCCCAGAGAAGCTGTGGATGCCCACTCCCTGGGAGTGTTCAAGGCCAGGCTGGATGGGGCTTTGAGCAGCCTCGTCTAACCGAAGGTGTCCCTGCACATGGCAGCAGGGTTGGAACTAGCTGACATTTCAAAGTCCCTTCCAACACAAACCAGTTTGTGATTCACATTGAGATGTCACCAACTAAAAAAAGCATAAAATAACATGTTTTCCTGACACACTTCAAACCAAACACATTGCTAAAATAATCAGAATAGTTTGCTTATCAACAGTAAGTGACTAGTAACACAAAATAGGGTGCATCAGCTTCTGCTCACACACAGGAACTGTAGCACAAAGGAGAATGTTCCCAGGAGTTTTCCCAAGTGCACCAGTTTCATGCAGAAGACACTGAGAAACAGTGAACTTGAGGCCTCTTTTCTTAAAGTCTTTAGAAACAAGCTTGACTGGATATTCCACAATAGCAAGATTCATTTAACAATATTATTTCAATCTTAGTATTACTGCACTGCTCAGATACTTATTCTGTTCTCACTGAGATTTCTTCCCCATGAGTACGTCCTTCATAGAACTGGGCTACTTGAACATGAAAATAACAGTTCAGCATACAAGAAGAGGAGATTAGAGAAAAATGTTCACCAGTTATTTCAGAAGAGAGTTTATTTCTCATTCTGCTTCACCCAACCCACTTCAACATGACGGAAAAAATGTGATTTCAACATAGTGGAGCAGAGCTCAGTTCTCAAATACTTGTATTCACACACAAAAAGTTCAAACCTAAAGGACATCATTTGTCAGTCTCAGATACGCTCCCCTGCTTATCTGACAGGTGCATTCAAAGAGACTATGCCACTATTAAAAATAATTTCCTTTATTACCAGGTAACATATCAAATTCTTGGCAGCTCTGCTATCTAAAAAACAAAGCCCTAAGAATTCTCCCCTGCTGCTTCTTGTATTTAGCAAGCACCAGGTAAGTACTTCATCTTTCAGATTACTGAAATTACTGTTTCAATGCTAGTTGAAATCTCCCCCCATGCACACCCCTTAATTATGGGCTGAGGTTTAAGTGACAATCCATTTCTGCTTGTCATAAATAACATTCTTGTCATCATAATTTGTGTTTGACTATAGGGATGTTTAAAATAATCCACATACTCCAGTTAGCTGTTAGAGCATTCACATCAAGAATATTAAGAGGCCAGAGTCAGCAGGATTAGACTTTGCCAGAAAAACCATTATCTTGTCAATACAAGTAACAGATCTTAGAAATAGGAAGTACACGAATATAAACATTACAGATCAAACATTCAGTTTTAATAAGAACTGTTTCTCACTTACATACTTATGAAGAGTTATGCAAGACATATGAACTGTCATCTAGCACTGGAAGCTAGATGTTTTCATTAATAGAGTTGCCCATATACTTTTTTTAGTATGTGCATGCCATCAAGCATCCCTGTCCCTTTTTTAAGGTGGAAAAAAAATTCACTGTTCAGTTAGATGTGCAGAGAACTGAGAATTAAGAAAATTCATTTGTGTTTATCAATCAACTTGCCTGGTAATCGCAACAAGCAATAGAAATGTCAGAATTTCATGTGCAGTGCTGGTGAAAAAGGATTGCAGTAAAATCCTTTCCAACAAAACATAAAAGATATCCTGTCCTATCAAAACATACAAGACATTTTGGGGCAGGTTGTTCTAAAATCATTCCTATAAGAAAGCTTTTACTTCATCTTTTTGGATTGCTTCACTTCTAAAGTTCACTTTGATTAAAATAATTTATTTTTTTCAATTCTGGAACATGACTTGGCAACACATTCTCCACAGCTCTTAACAGCACACAAATGAGAGAGCTCATCCGCTGTGGCCTACATCTCCCAACACATTAAGCATTTTAGGCTTTTTTATTCCCCACAATGACCAACACAAAAGCCACAGCTCACTCCCATTCCAGTATCCCTCACTGACAGTATTTTTAGCTCCCACAAAACCCTCTGCCTTTCATTACTTGACAGTGCACATGCTGGCTAGGCTTGCCTGGTCCATATGGATGCTGCATGGCTGGCTAAGCCAGAACTTTTTCCCCTTCTTGACTGCAATGGAGATTTGAGAGCTGCTGAAAATGTGAAAGTAAATCAGATATGGAACAAAGGAACTAAAAGACAGCAAGGTGGCCGCTTCCTTTAGTTGTTTTTATTTTTTCAAATCTGTCCTTTCAGTCTCCATCTTCTCACACAAAATCTATCACACCAAGTAGTTCACGGCTTGGATAAGCTGATCTAATTTATGTTTTCAGTACAGACACATCCCTGCAGTACTGCAGTCTGGGAGCCTTCTAAGAAAGCTCACTATTTGCTTTTTACCTTGCGCTGTTGTATTTCATCCTTTCACAGTCCAGAACAAAGCAGAGTATGATACAGCTTATGACACATAGCAGCACAAGGCATCTGGCAGTATGCCTAGTAGAGACAGTTAATATACTATGCCTTGTATTCTGCAGTACCTATAGACCCTATAGCTTTTCATCCTATTTGACAAGCTATCAAGAACCAGATACCAGCCCCAGAACTCTACTGCTTTAAATCAGTACTTCAGGAGCAGCATTTATGAAAATATATGCTTGTAGTACTGTCCATTTTCATCTTCACTATACCACCTTTGATACAGGTTGTAAGCTTCTTTAGGTATTACCCAACAACTCTTTTTAATGTTTTAATGTTACTTTTAAACTTGGCTTCTGTCAGATCTTAAATACCATTCAAAACACTCAAATTCAAAGGCCTGTAAAAGTCTCAAACTATTGATACAGGAATATTTCCTCCACAGGAATAACCGATTGGAGTGGAAAGCTTTAACTATTATTTCTTCAGATTTGCAATATAAAAGCAATCTCGTCATGCAATAAAGAAATTCTGAAACAGTCCTTTCCCTTTTTTCACTCATCCTCTGCCAGATTATTTGGCTTTCATGTGTCTGTGGGAATCTCTGCACTTAGCAATGATTAATGAAAAGCCAGTGATGGGAATGACAGCACAGCTTGAAAAAAACATGCAAACAGAAGAGAAGAATTACTGAATTAAGATACAGCATATCACAAGTAGATGCATGAAATGGCTCTCCAGATGCTGACAAAAGAATGAAAATAGAAGCCCTAGACTGATTCTAGAACTGAAGTTTTCAATACGGAAGGAACAAAGATACAATGAAAACACTTACTTGAATATGCTCTTTTTAAACCTAGGTCTCTTAGTATAAATCAATTTAAAGTGAAACAGAATCTGCATTTCCTGTTTTGTATCTTTCACTAGAAAACTCACAGAAGGTAACTGCATTCTTTGCTATATCTTTGTCAAGCCTTCAGATCAGTTCGCTTTCTTCCACAGTTCTTTGAAGTTCTCTTAAATCTACAAAAAACAGTATCTAGAACTTCAGCTGAGCCAGAGAAGTCTACAGAGCTTAGTGCCACTTTTCTTCAGGAAAGATAAGCATAAATGTAAAGCAGGTAATGAAGCAGGCAGACTAACATGTAAATGTTAAGAAACATGTGATGATCTGATCCAGAGCCTCCAACAACTGGTTCATCCCAGAATCTGTGATAATCAATAAGCAGCATAAGCTGTCTCGCTTCTAGTGACAGCGGTCAAAGACAAAAGAATCACAGAATGGTTTGGGATGGAAGGGACCTTCAAAGGTCATCTGGGTCCAACCCTCCTGCAATGAGCAGCGACATCTTCAACTAAGCCAGGTTGCTCAGAGCCCTGTCCAACCTGATCCTGAATGTTTCCAGACAGGGCATCTACCATCTCTGGGCAACCCAGTCAAGTGTTTCCCCACCCTCACTGTAAAAAAATTCTTCCTTGTATCTAGTCTAAATCTACCCTCCCTTAGTTTAAAGCCATTCAGCATCTATCTTCTCTACAAGGCAGCAATTAACTTCCTTATTTTGGCACCTGGATTACTCGCAAATAAAGTAATCTACTTATTCTCCTATAGGAGCAATTCAGTCTTCTCTCCATATTTGAAATATATCAAACAGGGCAAGAGTGATGTACTTCATTATTTGTCAATACCATACTGAAGTCTCAACTAGATTTTCCAAGTAATGCAAAAACTGGTCACACCTGAGAATTTGCCAGCCATTCTGCCCAGCAACTTGTTGACACAAAGTACTTCAATCCTGGGCTTCTCTTCAGCATGTAGACCACTATCTTTCACAGAAAGAATTCTGCATGATTAAGAATCTCTTATTTGCTAGTTCTCTGGACAAATTTCATACAGTAGTTGCAAAATGTTAACCAAGAATGTATGAAGACCAAGGCAAAAAGTAAAATTACTCGTTAGAGGAAAGGGATATAGCTGAAAGCTAGTGTATAGATAATCTACCTACAATTAGAAAATAATGCCTTAAGTTCTCTTGTTTGGTTAAGTTCACAACATATGAAGTCCCCAGTGTGCTGAGCAGCATTCCCAAAGAACTAGTGATGAGCTTTTGAGGAGTTACTGGAGAGAGTCCAGCAGAGGGCTACAAGGATGATGAGGGGACTGGAATATCTCCACTACGAGGAGAGGTTGAGGGAGCTGGGCTTGTCCAGCCTGAAGAAGAGAA
>Ga0181612_138200_pt1 | contig 16390 bp, 9 predicted proteins | sample HoacroProtozoa21_FD_119630 | JGI IMG/M metagenome (GOLD analysis project Ga0181612, IMG submission 119630) | Hoatzin crop microbial communities from Cojedes, Venezuel. Combined Assembly of Gp0051906, Gp0051904, Gp0051908
CTCATCCTCCACTCCACCTCCCTGGGCAACCCATTCCAATGATTCAACACCCTCGTTGTAAAAAATTTCTTCCTTATATCTAGTCTAAACCTACCCTCCCTAAGTTTAAAGCATTACTCCTTGAAAATGTAACTACCCTGTGGTAGGTCTCTTGCCCTGGTAACTCAAAGCTGCTCTGCTCCACAGGATACCCTGTTCTACCAGCTTACATTATCTACCAACTTCTGGACTTGATGCTATTATTTAGATTATGCAGCATGACAATGAATTAATAAGATGAATTGCAAGGTGTAATTTAGCAGGCCTCTGGGAAAAAATTTAGACTCTGGAGACAAGTGGATTTTTTACATTGCTGTATCACAGAGGACCAATCCTGTAAATCTTCATTCATACAATTAGCATTCATTCAGCTGAGTGGGAATTTTGCAAAATTAGATCCTAAATTATTCCTAGCAGTGTTTTCTTCTGACAGCCAAGGTCAAATGTCACTCCACATCAAGGTATAGTTATAACCAGCAGTCACAACACTGCGTTCATGATGATCGTGTGTTGATCATGGTCAGGAGGAGTATGAGTGTAACTCCTGACTGGCTTTACAGCACACTGTTCTTTACCCTTTGCATCCATGTGCTTGGTTGGTCAGCTGAAGCGGGCGATGTTAAGAAAGTGTCTGTTTTCTCCTGCAGGCTACCAGTGTCACAGCTTGATTCCAGAACCATGAAAATTTATGTTTCTACATTAAAATTGGAAACATTATAATACTTAATATTGTGTCATAACAAAGCATAATCTAACAATGCATGATATGACACCCTATAAGAAATCAATACTGATATGTATTGTTATTGCTACAATAACAATCAAATAAGAATTGCTTTCAGATCTCTGGGCTAGGCCTCCTGTAAATTATTCAAGGCATATCTCTGCTGAATCCTCAAAGACATTGAGCTAAGAATCAGTTCTACTCATTGTAAAGTAGAGCTATTAACACACTTTTTGCTTTCACCTGTAGATCTCTTTATAAAGATATGTACATGTCATTATCACCTTTTTATACATCCCATAGCTAAAATCAAATTACATTAGTACGCATGAGAACATTTCTTGCCTACTGCGTGCAATACGGTTCTAATATGTTGGAGACTAGAGCTCTGCTGATTTACCTCGCTCAAATATCTTACAGATTCATCAATAGTAGAATTCTTAACCTAAGTTAATTGATTTTTGTATAACTCATGTTAGCTAACAAATCTGTGAAGGCTAGTGTAGAAGCTTCACAAATGCTTTTTGCTCCATGAATTCATATCTTATTTCTGTGTGGTTGCCTTGGAACTTTATTTTGTTCTTGGATATACAGAATAGGTCACTGTCAAGGCTACATGGATTTTTGGAGCTGAAGAACTTTAAAAATCACCTGGAGAGAAGAAAATAAGGATTTTGTCTTCATTGTTTCCGTGTATTTGTGTGCGTGATCACAACAGATACATATGAAAACCTTGAAAATTTTCCTACACCAAATCACATCCTTAACAAATCAAGGTAGGGGTGGTTTTTCGCCTGTTTTAAAGGAGTTTAATGTCAAAATTCCAGATCTTGTCTACCCTGGAGGACAGCATGCTAGCTGCAGAACCAATCAGATAGTTACATCCCAAGAGAATGAAAAAATCTGAGCAACTCATAAAACAGATGTTTTTAGCTATATTCTCTAGATTCTTTACTTTCCTTAACACCCATTTAACTCCAGTAACAAATGAACACTGATGAGAAATGATGTCTTTGTTTAAGATTCCATACCTCTTGAGAGCTCCAAATAAGCATCTGAAATTCCCCAAGAAAGTTCTTCCACAAACAAAAGGTTAATTACATTTTAGTGGGTATCTCTGGGTGAAGGCTATTTTTCTGCCATGCAATTACAATAAGAGTAAATTGAAGGTTTTCAGGATTTCAGGGGTTTGATTGATGCGTTCATTAATTCACCTTTTCAAACTGAGGAAGAATCAAGTTTTAAATATTTTATTAATCATTTGCATTTTTCTTGAGGTCGTTCTTCTATTGTTACTTTGTCTGATTGGCTGGTACCTGATGGATGGATGGAGACACCAAAGTGCTTTTTTGTTCTGATTTTCTAAACAAGTGAAGTTTGCATATCCACACAGCTGGGATGAATTTCTTCTTGCTGGTAACTTTTGAACTGTTTGGCCATTTTCAACCAAAACGGACAGAGTTGTAAGAGTTTCAAACAAGTTGTGTTCCAACAGCTTCCAGGAAATTAGGTGGCCAGGTAGGAAAGCAACACCCTATTCATACGTCACTGCAGGAGAGGCTGTGAGATGAGCTCTCTCTTTTTCACACAGAGAATCTACACCGAGTTCACACAGAAAACTCAGACAAGGTGTTGCCAAAAGTGACTCCTAATTAGGCACCAGAGACCTCTCTGAGGGATGCACACCGATAGGAAACCAAGCTCTGATAGCTCTGACGCACATCAACCTGTTTGTTTTGGAAAAAAAACAACCCTCCAACATTACACAGGCAATGACATTGCTTTTTATATGCTTGTCAACTGACAGAGCTCAGACTTATTTAAAAGTTGCTTGCCTTCAGATAGCAACAGCCATGCAGAATCCACCTTAGACTTGCCACCCAGCAACTCTGGCTGGGATAGAAGAGTATCAGCTAGTGCTTGTACACTGTGTGAAGTTTCACACGGGAACACATGCATATGGGTGAAGTTCCCACTTAGACCCAGAATAATGCCAACTACCGTCACCTCTGGCACAGCTGGGGATTTAGTTTGAGGTCAGGGTGTCATAAGGGGCCTCACAGTACCCTGATGGCAGTCTTCAGGTTAATATATCTTTATGGTGATCTGACAGTTCCCCCTCCAGTCTTAACAGCTGATTGCTCTGGCATTTGTTACAAAGAAAGAAACAGAAAATATTAGTTTACTCTCCAGACAAGGTCCAGCTTTGATATATTCATGCAAGAATTTGCTCCTTCTGCCCGTGTCTACAGAGAGGAGCATGTCTGCCTCATTCAATCAATGAAAAGCAATGAAACCACAAATACTCACTCCAAACATTTCCTTTTTTTCCTAGTAATTACCTGTGTATTTAGAAGGATGAAGGATGTTTGTGTGCAGGTAGCTGGAGGAAAGTCACCCAGAAGGCGGGGTGACTGCCCAGGAATGGTGCAGGTTATCAGTTTGAGTAAAGGAACAAAAATAATGTGTGATGGTATTCAGGAATACTACAGTAGCATCAATACCTTCAGGAATCAGAGCCCTGATGTTCTGGGAATGGTACAAACTTACAGGAAGAATAACCTCCACCCTCATTCATCTCCACTTAAATGCAAAAGACGATATTTACGTAAGAGTCATGACAACCTCTTGTTCTGGATCAATTTATTGAATCTCTTAGTTGGGTAGGCCAGGAATGCCTGGCATTTGTCTGAAGAATCTTCAGGGAAGATATGCAAACCCTTGGCTAAGGACTTTCTGGAGGGGATTCTTCTCAGATCACTCAGGCTACATTGTCTCCAATTTTCTAAGCAAGCACCTTGGAGGAGGTCCCACACCCATGTCCCTGAACAGCTTACTAAGTCTCAGGAGGAGGAGATGCCAGTAAAAATCATGCCTGATTTCCAGACCTTAGGCTGTAACTGGGGCAAATGCTTAAATGTGTACTTTCAGTAACACAGAGAAAACTAACCTACAATGACATCCTGTTCTGCATGGCAGGGACACAGTCCAGCTGTGGTGGATCTCTGTGAGAGGAAAGATGTGTTTCCTAAAAAGAGTTTATTTTTGTTGACCAAAAGCTGAGAATTGAGGGAAGAGGAGAGGGAAAAAGGGGAAAAGAGCTACTGGCTCTCTCTTTGAAGGTGTTAAGAAGATCATGTTTGATGTTGCATTCTGAAATAAGAGGATTCCTTTTTTTCAGTCTAAAAATGTGCCATAAAAATGACACCATGATTTACTGCAAAGCATTAACAAAGGCTTTGTGTCTATTATTTAACAAGTGAAAGTATTAGCTATCTACCACTCTCTCAGCAGTGTTATGCTGAAATTGAAATCTATGGCTGTCCTCTACCAGCTTAAGCCCATATCCTTGACTTTCCTAAGGATCATGGAAAAAAAGAAAGGCACCAGTGTAAAATACTTTATCAGATGCTGACCTTCTGGCAGGAAGTCAGAACCATCTTGTGGGAAAATGAGTAACTCCTAGCTCTCAGTCTCATTTTTCCTGATGTTGTACATAGCCTTGTCCTACCTCCACCCTCTTGCAAAGCTTTTATTTCATGCAGGACTTGCAGAGGATATCAGGCATCCATTACATTTATTCACTTATGTTTTTACAGATACATACATAAATATACACACATAAACTCCCAAATCTAATAATTAGTTCTCCTTATGGCAGCATGAACACTGGTTCCAACTCAGTCTGCTGTAATCATTAAAAAAGTCTCTCTGCCAAGTGAAGCCATGCTTAGTCAAAAAGTTTTCCTGATCTATCATCTAAAACAAAACATACACATAAAGTACTTAAGCCTGAACAAAGTGTGCAACTGCTAAAAGACAAGAATCATCCAGAAGAATACAAGTCTTGGATTCTATTTTATCATGATGTATCAATTTTCTCCTTGGTGTATGAAAGTCTCATCAGAGACTCGAATCAGATTTATAGGTTTCCCACAACTGTATAAGGAATTAAGCAGCACTAAAGCAAACTCTGTCTAGCTCAGGACAGCAATTACATTGCAGCTGTAGAGGAATAGGAGCTTAGTACAAAGTCATTATCAGACACATATTACAAATTCAATATGTGTTGCACATAAAATATGCATGATTTCTTCTTACTGTATATCATGTACCAAAATATAATGTGTTTCTGAGGCAGGAATGAATACAAAATGAAATGTTTTATTGAAAAAACACACAGATTTCCTGATACAGGTAAGTGGAATTTAAAATTGAAAATGTTTCACAACCATCCATTAAAGCATACTTTGAAATATTCTTAGAATCCAGATTTCCTGCCAGGGAAATGAAGAAGAGTTAAATACCTTAAGCAGGAAGCTTGCCTGATAGACACTATTTACCACTAGAAATTTTTATGACATGAAAAGATGGTACTTTGCAAGGTAAACTCTCACAGCCTCAGGTCTGGAAGAGTGCAGATAGCATGGAAAAAGCCACAAGTGTACTGATATTTTTTTTGCACAGAAGAACAAATCTCTTGGAAAGTGGATGATGGGAAGTGAAAAGGACACAGTCTTGGAAAAGTTTGATACATATTCTGTGATTGTGTTTTGTTTTTTTTTTTTTTACTAAAAGGTAACTTTTTGGAGGGCTGATCTGTTTTGGTTCTCCTTCCTGCTCTAGCAGGAACCACAAGGACCTGGGAGCGGGGAGAGCAGTCACTTCAGCCGTGTGTATGATTAGTGGATGCCCACCTCATGCTCCACATTCAGGGTAGAAATCCTGCTGGAAGCTGGTCTGGACCATGGGCTGCAGAGAGCTGACAGAGCCGTGAATGAGTGCGAGGTAATGCCTCAACTGCTGTATTTTATCCTGAGGGCTGCGCTGGCACTCAGTATAAACAGATTCAAGTGCTGCAAAGGGAGATCTGTGCCTCTCATAAGGCTGGAACACAAATCTAAGCCAGTCCCATTTGCAGAGAATTTACCCTAGGAAAATCCTTACTCCAAAGGCAAGTACAAATACGGTCTGAAAGATACTTCCTACGAGAGGGCTCGGCTGCACATCTCTGTCTTGCAGGAGAAGTTTGTAGAAAAAAAGAACCAGAAACTAGTCAAAGAAAAGTAGAAATAAGAATAATTTAGGTGAATTGCAGAAATCAGGAATAGAAAAGTATATTTCTCATGTCTGTCCCTTCCAGTCCGACAGCTGAGCTCTCCCAGCCCACAGTGCAGGCATATTCCTGGGGTTACCTGTAAGCCTGGGTCCACTCCGATGCTCTTTTAGATGTGTAAGCACACAGTCACCTGCCTGTCCCTCCTTGGAGTGAGTTCCTTGCTGGTGGAGCCATAACTCCAGAGCACATTTGCCTTCTATGGGTTTGGGTAGGCCTTTGAGTATCACATTTTGTGAAATGCATCACTCTGTTTATCAAGACTTGTGTCTGCCTACGTAAGAAAGAATGCTGCCTAAATGTGGAGGAAGTTAATTATGCACAGAATAATTAATAGCAATTTATTTAGTGCATCTATATACTTACTCACAGAGTTAGGAAGTGCATTAGAAGTGCCCCCGCTTGTTTGAGAGAGACCCCACTCTAACCAGCACTCTTCCCTTCCTGGGCTGTCAATCCAGGGAGGCTCTGATCAGGGGATTTTGTGAAATTGGAAAAACATGGTTACTGGGCAGTATTTGCCTTCACTGACTTGTTGGTAAAGGTTTATGAGTCAACTGTGTTTTAACAACAAATGCACAGGCTTATGTTACTTGACAGAAGTCAGGCGGGCTATGCGTTGCAAACAGCCCAGCAGCATTTTCTTGGTCTCACCCTGAGAAAAAGTCTTCCCTGGTAGAAGGAGGAAAACCTACAGTTGTTTCTCTTGCCATCTCCAGTTTAAAAGTTAATAGTTCGTGTTTTTAAACACTGGTTAACCCACTTTCCAAAATGTATTCGAAAACATTGACAGATTGCCGTTTTTCAGGGCCTTTGCAGGAATTATCAAACCCTTCAGTATGGCCATTATTAACAGAAAAGTATCAGAGAGAATCTGAGTTGTAGCACTGATGCGAGGCTGGGAAAGAACATGCTTCCACTTGTATAGCTTTCACAAGCGGTAGTAATCCTATCATTTTGTCAAGAAGATTGGGACATGCAGCTGGAAAAATCCAAGATACAAGTCTGAGTAAACACTTTCCAGGAGGACGGACTCACCCCTTCTTCTTTGGAAATACATATAAAAGAAGCGAATGTACTCCCATTTACAGTGTTGGCTGATTGATTTTCTCTGCAGATCCACCTTAAATCCTTTCTTTTTTTTTTTCATTGCCATCCCAGCTGGCATGTCCCAATCCTATAAACATCTTAATATAATACACCATCATTGTCTGATGTATGGGCTTCCATTTGGTGCACCATGTCCAAAGAATATTCCTTCATGCTCGAATGACTCATGTATGAGGAGATTAATCTCTCTGGGGGAGAAATCAGTGTCTCTCCTATGGAAGCAAGTTGCTATGCACACATTAGCTCCTGATCTCGCTCGTGTTCTTAATATTCAGGGTACAGCTTCTAACTGCCATAAAAATCCTTTTGTCCTTCCCCCACTTGGTGTCATTCTCTAGCACCGCCTGCAAAGCAAAAGGTAAAATTTAAAATTAGTCCTTAAAATAAAACAGTGAAGTAACACACTCGATGACACTACCCGTTTTTAACTTGTAAGCCTGTTTGCCATTCTTTCTAGGTGCCAGGTAGTCTCACTTGCCCTTTTCTTTAGCCTGCAGCTCTTAGCAAAAGGATACAAACAGCTGGCTTTGCTAAGTGAAGAGGGCATCTGTTTTGATTTAAATCACCTCCCTGGATTCTCAAAGAGATGAGGGTTAAGCCTATAGCATTTTGATTGCTGGCAAGGCAATATTTAACAGGCAGCTTCTGTCGTTGAGAGAAATGAAAGCACAACATGCATGTATCACTCGATGTACATCATCACTTTCTAGTTGGCTAGGAAATAAAACTTGTGTTCCAAATGTTTTCATCAATATGAAAACTTCTTGTGAGCTTTCTTATTCCTTCCATTTGTTTCAAACCCTACTTTCTCATCCAGTGAACAACAGTAGAAAGCAATAATGACAGTAGAATTATAAGTAAATTTACATTAATATATTAATTCACACTGTAAACTGCAATTTAAAAGATCAGGCAGAGCCTTTCCCCAGAAAGGAGACCTTGTCTAAGCAATTACATGTAAAGCCACAGAGTCAGTTTTATGCAGTTTTGTCTTTTATTGAAACCTATCAAAAACCTGAGGCTGTCTCAGCCAGTGCCAGTAAGCAATCTAGAGTTATTAATTAGTACACCCATGTTTTTGCCCAACAAACATTTTAATTTGTCCTCTAAACAGTGTTCATGATATTAGCCCTTTGCTCCTGTTTTATTTTTGTCCATGTGATATACATTACACATGAGAGAGTCCTACGTCCATATGTCCACAAATTGCAGTGGACATATGGCAGCATACAGCAAAGCAGTCTTTTACATTTCGAATACAGAAGCCTTTGCAACTGTCATCATGGAGGCATTACAGCATCCCTTTATGTGATGTTGTTATTTAGTCAAGTTTGTGTCACGTATGTGAACCTTTTCAGCTGGCTTGCTTTATTTCAATTGTAGGCATTGGGTTAGTTGATTTGTACTAACCAGTGTGTGGAAATTGCCCTAGTAATAATTCCTGTAACAAATGTAATTTATTTAGTTGATTACAAAGAAATGTTGGTTATACTTGCAGAAGAGAACAATAAAATGTTGTTTTTAGACACATGTTGAATACTATTTCTTGTTAGTTCTCTATCTAATGAAAGGATATATGGGCAAGCAATTGCCAAACACAATGGAGAAAACAGTCCACAGGATTTATGTTTAATTTTGAATTCTGGAGAGTGGTGTCATCTCATGAAAGATCTATTTTTTGTCATTATAAAAAACATATCAGTCAAAAAACCAGGTTGGTTTGATATGGCTAGACTTTTCGACATGAACCACAGGTATTTGAATCAAACAAGGTATATTTTAAAAGGGCATGTGTGAAGATGCTCACTTTCAGGCATTCAGATAAAATAAAAATCTCGTGGAGAACCCGTGAACTATTCCTTCCCAGCCAGCTCAAAGCAGCCAGCTCTGTTCAGAATATCACTAACACACGCAGATGGGCCAAGGTCTGAAGTGATGCTTGAATGGGTGTGGGAGTTACTGGATGTGCATCCACACGGGCAGTGCTGCCAGGGAACTTCCTGCCCAACCCCTATGGTCTCACTCTCATAATTTTCCATGGTTTTTTAATAAGCAATTTTGTTCTCAAAATACTCCGAGGAAAAGCCAGTGACAATTCAGCAAGCCAGGAGAAGAGATTATAACTGCATTGGACAGGTTTTGTACCAAGATAGGCTCTAAGAGCAGGATTCAGCTCAACTCACTCTGGCTGTCTAAACGTGTGGTCCATCCACTCCAGTTCTCCAAGTGGGCTCTCTTTCAGGCACCTTCAGAGGTCTCATCCATTTTAAGGAATGAATTACTGCTGGAGGTGTCTGTGTCTCTCCAATGCCTATGGAAAGAGACAGATATGAGACAGATTAAGTATCAACACAGCTAACGTTGTTTTACTTAGCTGATATTAAGTAAGAGGAACTGCACTCTCAAATTCAAGTTTCTCTGTGGACAACAAACATACTGCAGAAGCTAATGCAGACTCTCATTAGCAATAAAGCTTTACATGAGTCCTTCTGTCCGATGTTTTAAGGACCATAGGCCATACTGCCTTTTCCAACCCACTTACATAGCTGCTCACCTGTGGGGTGTGCTGCAGGCACAGCTGGGAACCGACTCGGTGCTGCTCCAACATGTGCTGGCTGCCAGTGGCTCACAGAGCCAGCACCAGCCAACAGCACTTGTGCTTCATCGTACCCCGCATCGTACCCACTCTTTGTCTGGCATAATTTATGCAGTACAAAGCTTAGCATGGAGAAAGAAAGAGAACAGACCCATTGGGCACAAAATAAGAAAAGTCAGGCAGAAAATCTTCTCCTGTTAGTCTAATTCAACTTATTCTGGTATCATGGCAGAGCTCTTACAGATGTCAGAAAGAGTGGACTCTTGTTGCAAAGACTACCGTCAGGTGCAAAAAGACATCTGCAGTCTTATAAATAATAGTAGAGCAATATCTAGGCTCACACAGCACCAATAGCTTTTCTGGAGAGACTTCTTTATACATACACACCTGGGGGAGAAAAAGCCAAAGGACAAACGGCTGGTTCAGTTAACCTGAGCAAAGCTCAGACATTCTGCTGTTTCTGCTACAGGGCAGAGGAGGAGTAGCATCACCGCACACCTCCCATTACTCCCGCACCAAGCTGGCGTGGGGGAAAGACCTAAGAGCTTTAATAGTGCTAGAGCCCTGTGCAGACAGACAGACTGACGGCAGCTGTGCGCCTCCCATATTGCGACTACCTACTTGCAGAAGGTATAACCAGTCTGGTTTCCTAAAGCTAAGCAATAAATGTTCTGAATATCAAAGTTCAGAAATAAATACAAAGGGAAAGTATTCCATCAATTCTTGAATAAAACATTCCAAGAAAGTGCAGCACTAATGGATCTGAAAAAATAAGCGCAATGTAGCCATGTAGCAGAATAGCTCCTCAAGTGCAAGGAACCTTATGTGCACTGACTGGTTTAAATTTTACGCAGTTTCACCCCACATGTTTCAGATGAGAGCAGTAACGTACCCTTCGGTTCTCTGCTTCCTTCCATGCAGCAGGTACAAGGGGCTGCTCTTTTCCTTGTGTTCATTGAGCACCTTCCAAGCAGATGACAGGGACAGTTGCCAGCTAAACAAAGTATGGATTAACACTACTTTTCATGTGCCCAGTTACAAAAGTTACCTGGCAATTAGTATTTATTTTCTTTCTCCTCCAAATCAGTAGTGTAAGCAAAAATGTGAGGACAAAATTAATTTCCAAATTAAGTGTAAATGTCCTGCTAGGATGAATTTCTTGGCTGGGGTGGGAAGTGCATCTCCCCCAACTCCAGCCAATTCCACATGGAGTGTACTGTCCCCAAAGGTAGTTCATTGCTTCCCCCAAGCTAAAGGTATATGGCACAGGAGTGAAAAGCATGACAGCTAGAAGGCAGAGAACCACTTCAATACTTGTAGTCCTCACCAGACTGATCCAGGCATATAACTGTCTGTTCTCTGCCTTCTTCCTTGTAGATTGGACTTTGTCTTGGTGGAATGCGAACTTGCAAGCCTGTTAAATTTGAAAAGCGCACAGCTCCACCCAAGCTATCCAAGCGACGGGCAGGCTCTCCAGCGAGGCTGTAGCTCCATTGGGTGCAACATGGCAATACGCTCAGCTGAGGATCTGTCCCATAGTACCTGCTTGGTTTCGCTAGTCAGTCCTCATCCTCTAATTGAAAGAGATCTGAGGTTTCTTTGGTTTTTACAACCTAGCATGATTTTAGCTGCCTGCTTCTAAAATCTGAGAAATACCATGGTGCAGAACAACCACCGACTTCCCATGCTTGCTTACAAGAGCAAAAAATACTCTAAGGCTAAGGGCAGAATGGGAAGGTCTGCCGAAGTCTGATGTACCTACTTCTAAAAAACAACTAAAACAGTGAAAATCCTTCCTGTGGCAGACTGAGGACAGCATATATACCAGGAGGACCCTTAACACTTCAGGAGTATGGGACGAAACAGGCTGTCTTACCCTGCTGTCACATCGTAAAAGTGAACTTGTGCAGTTGTAGGTACAGACATACAAATGTGAACAGCAACAAGCATCGCACCCTTAGGTCCAAGCTTATTCCACTTTTCCCACAAGCCCAGAGCTCCCATTTCAAGTCCCAAATGACTTGCATCAGGAGCCTGGTTTTGTTGCAGTTTCACCGGTACAGATGAGGAGGAAGACGGCCAAGGGAGACTCAGCAGGAAGGAGGATTAGGGGCTTGCCCATCATGGATTGCGCGGCCTTCAGCAGAAGGCAAATCCCCATTCCCCATTGACAGGTGTTTAGACGATTCTTCATCAGTTCCAGCTTGGTCCAGTGAATGTTTTCCTTACCTAGGTCTGTACCTGTACCCAGCCTCTGTTTTAATTGATTAATCATTTAAATTACTGAAGCTTCCAGTTTTCGTTCCCTTTTCTCCCCTCTGCACATCAGCAGAACACTTCTTGTCTTGGTCTCCTACTGGAATTCCACTTTCTGTAGAGTTCTGTATGTCATCTTCTCATCTTCTGCTGCCCCCTCTTGCTTTTCCACCCATCCTCACCAGAATGTCTCCCTTCCCTGCTGTTACCTCCAGCTCCCAGACAGGCACTGATGGGGTGCATGGACAACCCTGCTGCACACAGCAAGTAAGAGCAGGCTGGCAATAGGCTTGCAGTTTGGTTCTCAGCCCGACCTGCAGACAACGCTCAACATGCTGCAGCCCGATCGCCTCCAGCGTGGCAGGCAGGGCAATGCTTTCCCAGGCTCTGCAGAAGGTGCTTGGGGGAAAGGCATCCTGCTTCACTGCTGCGGTGTAATCAGAGGGCAGTGACCTCACAGCTGCGAACTATAACCTTTTAGAAAGTGTTTAATGCAGTCTTTATGGCAGCCATTATTTTTACAGTGTTTTCACTCTGAGAAAGAAAACAGAGCAAACATTCACAACAGCTTAACTAAATAAGCTCAACAGGTGAGGGGCAGTGCTCACCTGGGCCAGCCCGGCCCACCTGGCAGATGACAGCCCTCAGTGGCTGGAAATCAAAGCAGGGATGGAAACGGACCTTCGCTCAGAAAGGAAAAAGTTTTTTCCCCTGCTTCAGTTTTTGTTTGTTTCTTTAAGTAACAGACTGTTTCAGAAAAATAAACACACAGAAGGGCTCAGGGCAAAGATACATTTTGTATACAGCTTTAATGAAAACATGTTTTTCTTGTTAACACCTTGATATATCCTAAAATCACAATACAGAAAAAACTGTGAATAAGGCTGCGTGCATAGACATCTCAGATTTTTAATGAAATTCACAAACCGACATAGCTTCCCCCACTTGCTTGCTGCTACTATGGCATCAGCAGCTCTCGGTGTGCGTGGACGTGGCTGAGTGCTACCTGCATGCTCTTTCACGCAGTGTGCTGCAAGGACTGCTCAAGTACAGGTTTGCAGCACCAAACTCTTCTCACCGGGCTGAAAAGTGCACAGAAATGAGATGTAACTGTCAAGGCCACAGGCTGAGAGTATGATTTTTCATTAGAGATCGCTTTTGCAGTCTAACAGTCTGCTTTCGTACAAGCCAAAAGCATCAGTCCATAGACTGGCTAAAATATTAGAGGAATTATTCTGCGCAGCCTCTCAGAGCTTGGGGTGGATTTTTGCTTCACTGCATTATGATTAATACATTGGCAAACACACACTATCAGAAGCTTTTATCTGAGCAGCTTCATAAGGCCCTTCAGGACTTGACATAGTGTGTTCCATCCAGGAGATAGTATTTCCGTTTCAAAAGACTTCAGCAGCTTCTTTCCAACAAAATTTCATAATTTAATTCCCTGCTGAGCCACGTTGGCCGAAGTCGCTGGGTTGCAGGAGTTAGACAGGATTCAGAAGACAGCCGTCGCCACACGGAGCTGGAGAGGAAAAGCCATTTGTCAAAAAAAAAAATTTAAAAAAATAAAAAAAAGTGACACTTTTCTCTGATAATGACCCCAAAGTGACTCTGTTTCCTGGTAATGATCCAGAGCCCCACGTTTCTGCGATCTGCTGGGCCGCCATGAAAGAGCGGCACGTTGCTGTAATGAGTGACAGCAGTCAGAGAAAGGATCTCGGGACAATACTGACGCTGGAAAGCAGGAGCTGGTTGTTCGGCAGGTAATGAAACCATACTTGCAACGAGGAGACAAGAAAAGATGGTACTGGAAATTGCCAGTGTTTGAACTCTGAAACTCAGTGGGAGGGAAAAGAGAAGCAGTTTTTGTGAAACACCTTGTTCTCGGGAGTTTCAGAGAAAAATCTGTGCTTTGGGGCACCTGAATGCTCACTCAGATCAACTCTTAAAGAAGAAGCTTGAATTCCCTCACATATTTAGTGGCAAGAGGGGGCCTTAAAGCAGGATTTAGACCCACTTTATACCACGTTATTAATATCAAGAAGCCATAAAAGACCTTTAGTGTTATTGCATATCGGACTTTGAATCCCAACAGAGTACAAAAACTGAGGCTGAACTAGAATATCAAACCCAGACTTTGGCAAAGTGCAGAAACAAATCTCCCTTCAAAACTGTTACTCAGTTTAGAAAATAGATCAGTCATCCGATATGTGAGCTGCAATTCCCATTAGCTTTGGGGAAATTCTCCTATTGATCTGGACTCCTAGCACAACTTAACTCCTGCATAATAACTACTGCCCTTGGAACATCGCTACTTCACTGTTTGTAAGGACAAAAGAAAGCTACTCCAGATTTTATAGGAATAAAGTGTTTTGTTCCTCCAAAGCATACAGGTCTATCAAACCTGAGAGTGAGTAGCCTCCGGTGCAGATGGGTAGGTGCGATATACCCACTCACTCCTGCTACGTCTTCAGTGCAGATACAGTAGCAGTATTTTTAGCACAGCAGGTGTAGAAAAGGGTGGTTTTGAAAGAAAGAAAACAAGAAAACAAAAATAATGAATTATTTATGCAAGTTAAATCAAAATATGCTCCATATAAATGTTTAATTAGGTTTTCACCAACTTCTCTCCATATGCTCTGCCTTGCTCAACAGCAGATTTCTAATGGAATCACTAAATATATTTTAATAGCTCTGTACATAGTATTATGCAATTCTGCTTCTACTTGTAGAGCTTTTTTTCATTCAAAGTAGCTACAGTAGAATAAACAATAAACTGTCTCAGAATTAATATTTAAAGAACAGAATCAGTAAAAAACTATTGAGGGATTTTCCTTTTATAGACTATTTGTCACAGGCAAAGGTTACAGGGGTGACAGTCATGCAATATATACAAGTACAATCATTATGCCAATTCACTTTGTGGCAGATGAAGGTCTTTGTCACATTTGAGAAATCTAAGTTGCATTTGTCCTACAACTTGCTGGGACAGCCAATAGAGAGGTCACTGGCTCTTACATTAGGACTTCAGAAGGCACCAAAAGCCTCCACTGCTCTTTTTCCATCTTTCAGAAGCATTCAGACGAAATCAAAGCCAGTTTGTGGCTTACTACACCTGGTTTGCTCAGTTACCAGCTTTTACCCCACAGGGACATCTTTTTAGGAGTGCCTGAGAACTAAAAGGCAGTATCCTGGGTGGGCTGTCAATCACCACTAGCAATAGCAGCTCCCCAACCAAACCAAAATACCAACAGAGCTCTTCCTTTTCCAGCACACCAAAAGGCTGACATGCAAGTGCTCGCTCCCCCTTTCCCGAACATAAGCAATTCAATACCCTCAGCTTTCCCTCAGCACTAGCCACTCTGTTTCTTGTCTTCCTTTTTATACAAAGCAGCTGGTCCCTGCAGATTAACAAAGCCCAGCTGCATCTGGTCGCCAGCCTCTTAACCCTTCCTGAGCTGGTTCCTCACCCCCACGAAAGAAAGCAGGATTGTCAGCCTTCCAGGAGCCTCTTGGGGCTTGCAATAGGAGCATCCCTACCAGCCAAGACAGCAGAGCCTTTGAACCGAGGAGAAAAGCTTGCCACGGTCTGAAAAGATTGTTATTTCAAGTAGCAAGCCGAACTCTTTATAGAGCTCAGAGACAAGGGTGTGAGAGAATTAAGTAGACTTGGAAACAATAATGTCATACACAAATGCATCAAGGATTTATGGACATTATTTTACAACTTGTTGAGTTTGATGTAGAATGATCTCTGCCCTGTAACTACCTTAATTATTTTGTGAAATATCTACTGTTATGCTGTTATGTTGTCGCACTTCAAGCATGTTGCATAGTGGTTAAAAAGTATTTAGACAGATTGCGCACCTGCATGAAATTCTTCCAGGCTTTCCAGAGGGGACCAGAGTTGGTATTCACAAGGGTTTATTCTTGGGGCTTGTGAAATCCTAAGAAACAGTAGGCCAATATTATATGGATATTGGTGACGGCTGCAGCATTAGTACCTGCTGCAGAAAATCACAAAAATTAAACATTAGTAGTTTTGTCGAAAAAGTTTATGCATGAATTTAGCTATGCTTGCAGTGCGAACAACTTGAAAAATTTTACGTTGGCTGTTTTTTCACCAATATATTGTGAATAATCATTTGAAATTAGGAGTAAAGGTGTTTGAATAAAATTTATTTGTGGAGAGGACTTCCCTCTTTAGGAGTAAAGTGTTTTCTTGATAACTTTAAGTGCAGAGCAACCATCGGTATCTTAGAAAGATGACAAAGGAATAATGGACTTGAAAGAATAAAGGCCCATGAAATTATGTATTTACTAGGATTACAGATCCAGTAACCTATTGTCTCCCAATCCTTCAGGTTGGTTTCAATTAATGAAGTTATTTCTCCATCACTGTAGCTTTCAGCTCCTGCTCCCACCAATGAATTTCCTCTTTGGAAGGCTGTTGTACCTTTTACTGGCAATTCTGGTGTGAGACAGCAGTCTGCTTAATATCGGTTACATTGTCTTCCAAATGAGCTATCTAAAAGACGCTGGAGGCTCA
>Ga0181612_159818_pt1 | contig 16390 bp, 13 predicted proteins | sample HoacroProtozoa21_FD_119630 | JGI IMG/M metagenome (GOLD analysis project Ga0181612, IMG submission 119630) | Hoatzin crop microbial communities from Cojedes, Venezuel. Combined Assembly of Gp0051906, Gp0051904, Gp0051908
CCTGCTGAACCGCTCTTCCGATCTCACCCTTCCATCCCACCCCTGCTCTGTATGGTCCCTATGAAGAGCATGTTGATGCCAGAGGTCCCTTTCCAAAGCATAAATCTAAGCTGTTTCCATCTTAACCTCTGAACTGTCCATATGCCTGGTTTCGTGCATAATTCATGTATTCAGGCAGATGTACCCTGCCCCTCCATAGATAATGCCCCACTCCCACTGAAGGTGTTCCTGCCTCTATTGCCATGTGTCCGAATCCTACTACCTTACAGACCAGCAGCACTTTTGGAGGAAGACCCTGGAGCAATTCTGCATCCTTTCTGGGAAATGGTCTCAAGTCTTTTGGGGTATTTTTTGAAATTTTTTTATTATTTGCTTCTTGTCTTCCCTGCGAGTCATACTTCATCTGCTGGCAACCTGACATTATGCTGATAAAAAATCTGATCTGACATCAGTGGGGTCAAAAAAATTAAAAAACCCAAAGCTAACAATAAAAATAACCAGCCAGGACTGGCAGAAGGAGAAGAGGAGAAAGTTGGACGGGTGGCTAGGGAGCTGAGTGGTTGCCAGCAAGTAGAGCTGGGGAGCAGAGGGGCTGGGGGATAAAAAGCAGTGCAGGATGGAGAAGGGGAAAAAATCTTGTGAAAACCAAGGAGAAAAGGAGGGCACAAAGAGCTGTAGGGGAGCCAGCAGAGTTTGTGAGGGGCTCGGGGAAGATTTCATCTGTATAGCTCCATCTATAATGGTCGTCAGTGCGTGCCAGCAATGCAGCTGTCCCACCATAGCTGAACACTACCTAAATTACCCCTGGCTCTGGGGAAGACACCGCTCGCACCTATCATGTTGAAAAATGGGTCCAGTTCTACCTGTCTTGCCGTTACAAATAGAGGAGCGACAGAAGTCAAGGGGAACGTCAACTTCCATCCAGGAGTGATAGGTGAAGCAGGGAGGAAAATGACAGCAAAGGTGGGGGGACAGCCCATCTCCCTGCCTCTGTAGCTGTAATTAACCCCAGTGCTAATGAAGTGCAACCAGACAGCTACCTTCACATGATGGAAAGCTCTCAAGGAGCAGCACTGGCTAATGAGGACATTAGAGGCTGATCTCTCCCTTGTCATCCTCCTATTGTTTTAATATTAGGCTAATTTCACTTTAATGTAGATTAATTGGCACCTTTCTGCCTAAAAAATCCTCGGACAGTCAAAAATATTATTATGTTTTGGAAATTTTGTTTCCCACCCAAACAAAACATTTTCCCTGGATTCGGAGGAGAGATGGAGAAAGCGAGAGTCTCTCTTCTGAAAACCAGAAACAGGACTCAGATGGAGGCAGAGCAGGAGGAAAAAAAGTTTTGTAAAGCAGTAAGCAAATTCATCTCATCCATTCCCTTGCTGGGCAAGTGCTATTCCCTCCTTGCTCAGTGTGGTGACAAGGCAGAATGAAAGGAGGCTAAATATGGGAAATAATGTGAGGAAAAAGCAGGAGCAAGCGTCATCGGGCGTCTAGCCTCGCTGACTGAAGGAGCCAAAAAATCTACTATTTATATAAATGTCTTTGCTCATTTTCCTCCTGGGGTGAATTTGGCAATTATTCCATTTCCATGTGGTGAGCAGCCACAATACAAGCCTGCCAGTAGTGCCCACCATTGTGCTGTAGGGCTGGAAAAGGAAGGGTAATTGCCCTGATCCAGACGTTGGCTGCGTCCAACTAGGGCCAAAGTTGAGAGGCCTGTGATGGCGTGGAAAGTTGCACTGCCTCAGCAAGAGCTGCAAGGGAAACCTCCAGCTTCTTTTAGAAGTTTGTCGGAGCAAGGCTGTGTGGAAAAGCTGACACAGGAAACCATCATGTTCTTCTGAAAGCTGTCTAGCAATGGGCCAGCAAGCCTTGCACAGTGGTGGCCCATCACTGCTGTGAGACAGGAAGGGTGATGTGGAAAGGGAGGTGAGATTAGAATGTTTTGCAGATATCCAGGCTTTGTGGACCATGCTGCTGGTGGTACCAGCTAGGATCATGCAGAGCACGGGCTAGATAGACCAGGCAAAGCTGGTCTGGGTTGTTGCTACGTCTAAGTTTCGATAGAGATGTAGGTTGGGGAAGGAAAAGGTAGTGAGCTGGCTATCAATATGGCGTGGAGTGAGCTAAGGGGAAAAAGATGGGGAGTGGTAAGGGACACATGCAGGTGAAGTTGGCCATTTCCCCAGACTGCCTGGTCAATCCATCCTTGGATTGAACTCGCTGGGATTTCCCCTCCAGGAGCACACATTGCTGTGGGCGGGCAGATGCATCTCTATCCAACCTGGTACCATGTCTCAGAGGATACATCTCCATTAGCTGCAGCTAGATACTGCATCCAACCCCTGAACTCCCCAAATGTCCCCACTGCCTGATGTGCTGCCTCCTTGTCTGGCTGGAGTGACCCAGGTGGCTGGCCAGACAAGGAAGCCCAACCATGAGGAGTGGGGACTGGCTTGGTCACGAACCTCTTTGCCATAGGCAGCATGAACATGCCTGACATCTGCCAATGGGCCAGACTCAAGTTCAGTTGGTGAAAACCATACTGACTCAGCCGGGACTTATGGATCAATGATTTTCTGCTGCAACAAGTATTTTCCACCCCCAAGCATGCAATTTCGAGGTAATGTTTCCTTTTAATAAAGGAAACACTGGTATCTGCAACCTTGGAAGTTCTTCATATTTCTCATTGCTACTACCTAATCATCTCCCCAGAAAAAAAGCAAGATCCTTTTACATCTGGCTAATTCTGCTGCTCTTATTCAGTGCTGCTTTCACACCACTTCCCAAGCCTGCCAAGACACCCTTGAACCTATTTAGAAAAGGTTAGGATGCTAATTAAGTAAAGTTATTTTCCCCCCCCAACCTGAGGGAGAAATGTAAAAAGGTGCACGAGCTGGGGTTGGATCTATTATTACTCTTTTTATTTTTTCACCCTGTTATGAAGCGTATGTCCCACTTTTCCCCAGGGGAATGTGCCGCTCCTGCAGGTCCTGTGTGCCAGTGTGAATAAGGGACAAGAGGTTAATTTGTAGCCCTGTGATGCACGAGCTTTCCCTTTGCACAAATATTGATCTAAGGCTGTTCCAGTATCCATTCTGACCGTAATAGCAGTAGTGTGATATTGCTGCTGGAGATAGGCAAGGACATCGGCGGGGAAGGGAACAGAGAAAGAAAGGAGAGATGGGGAGGAGCTTCAGGTTGGGCATCCACGTTCTCTGCTTCTCCCCTCTGTTCTCAACTTAAATACCTTTTTATTGACATTTGTCTCACTGGGCTGAGCGATCTTTCAAAGCAGAGGAAAGCCGCAGATTTGTTCCACCCTGGGCGTTTGTTATACGATATCGTTTCACCACCTGAATTGTCTGAGCTGCCTAGGTAGTGTTTAGGAGAAGGTTAAATATAGCTCCTGAGTCCTAGGCAAATAAATTTGCCTTTGCCAGTTCAAGCCGTAACAGAGGAGACCCTCCACTCTCCTCCTCCTTCTGCAGAAAAGCAATGGGCTGGCAGCAGGAGTAGCTCCTTCACTGAAGGATGGGGCTGGTTCCATCCTTCAGCAATGCAAAACCAGACAGCCTGAGAGGACACGGAGGTTTTAACCTGTTCCAATGAGTTTTGAAAATGCTCGGCTTTAGGCAGACTCCCATTCCCTCTGCCCGGTGGGCTACACCTCTTTCCATGCCAAAGCTCTCCAGAGTTCTTTCTCTGTGAATAATAATGAAAAACCTTTCTAAATTAGCTGATTAGTCAGCTCCCCTAATTAGCTAATTACTCTGCTCTGCATTCACTTGTGCTTTCCTGTCGTTTTCCCAACCTCAGGTTGAAGGAATGAGTGCACACATGGCTGTGCTGAGATCTTATCCTGCTTTGAAGGCTTTAAACTTGCATGATTCAGCCATGTAAGGCTGACACGTGGCCGACCTTACACAACTTCTCTCTTTAAGCTCTTTTGTGCTGAGTGATATACCTGCCTCCTGTGCCAGGGACCAGCGAGTCTCCAGTGCCGGCTTATGCAACCGTCCCCTCCTTTGTCCCCGCTGCCAGCATCTATACCCGTTAAACTCCAATCCATCTTCATGCTTCATGTGACATCTCACTGTTGCCTACAAATCCTGTGGCTTTTCCCCAAAGCTGGAGAAGAGGGGACGTGTTGTCTCTCAAGCCGTGTCCTGGAACTACTGAGGTGTGAAGGCAGCCAGCTATGGGCACCAGGACGTGATAACAGTCATGCCAGGTCAGACCAGGAGTCCCCGAAACACAAGATCCTGTCTCTGATGCAGGCAATAGTGTGTGCCTGGAAACCTGTGTAAATACAGGGTGGACAGTAGTGATAATGCTCCAGAATACTTTCCCAGCCTCCTGTGGTTTGCAGATCAGGGACCTCCTCACCCATAAGCAGTGTGTTTGTAAGTAATAGCCTCCACAGACAAGCTCTCAGCAGAAAAATCCAGGTTTTTAATGAACTCTTATGAGCTTTTAGCAGACACAGATCCTTTGTTGAAGAGTCCCATGGCATAGAGACAGACTGGGTATAAAAATAGCTCATTTTGTTTTTTCCAGACATGTGAGTTTCGTCTGATGACCCTAGTCCTTGCTCCAGGAGGGGTTCAAACAGCTTTTCTTGTGATACTCAGTCTCTGCTGTTTCCCTTTCCAAGGCTGAGGAGACCTTACCTAGCTAACATTCCTTCTTCCTTTGATCATCTTGTTGCCAGCCTCTGAAGTTGTTATCCTCTGAATCTGTGATAGTTACCCTATAACCTTCAGATGGGGAGAGGAGGAGCACAACTTCATGGAGAACTCGGGGCCAGGCCAGTGCTTTCTGCTTTGTTCTTTGCTTTTCCTGCTCTCCAAATCTTTTCCTTGATCCTCTGTGGAAATTCACGAGCATGGTAGAATCCTGAGGGGGTCAAGGAGATGAGGCTGTCTTGGTCAGGGGGCCCAAGGAGGGAAGCTGCAGGGGAAAGTGGATGCACTGTGGAAGACAGAGACAAGCATCGTTGGGAGAGAAAGCCAAAACCAAGGGAAGTGCCATAAAAAAACTGCTAATGATTTCATAGGTGCGCATTTTATATGTGGCTTTGGCTGTCTTACATTTTGTACAGCTACTGCCCCTTCTGCAAGTAAGGTGCGGGAGATGAGCAGTCGTTGTGGGTCACACTGTGGTGGACACGTTTCCCTTAGCAAGAGCTGTACAGAGGAAGAACGAGTCACGCACTTACTGGCTTGCTACGCAGAAGTTTTTAATATGATAAAACTTCAGAGACAAGGTGCTGTTTTTATTGTAGTAGCATATTGGACCTTCTTCTGAGGTATTTTCAGGTGACTACGAGTGTTATCAGCTGTAGGTGACATACAGAAGGTAGTTAGCAGGGCACTTCCTCACCCCACACCTAATGTTGGCTTTGAAAGAGCTGTCAAGTTGACTTTACTCTTTTGCCGCTGTCGCATTGCCCTCTTGCAGGGCTCAGCAAGCTACTGAGAGACGATCCCATCTGTAGTCAGAGGCAGGAATCCCCCCACCTTCCTCCTGCCTTTCTCATTTACGGATAGAAATGAGGTCTGTGGTATGGACCCTTAAGCTGGTTAGACACTTGAGACTTGGAAGTCCTTAAGCACATTAGCAGCTGGAGGTCCATTATTATTCATTGAATCTCTCCGGGCCGATTGGAATCCTCCTTTTAATTGTCTGCATTCCCCTCTGTCCTTTTATCATGGAAGAAAGAAAGAAAGAGGGCGAGAGACGCAGCAATTGGGTTATCTCATTACCCATCCTGGTCCTGGAACACCACGCTGGCTTGAATCTGCTCTTCCCCTCCAGCAAAAGGAGGGAGCATCGCCCATTTTACATATTAATGGAAAAATGACAGCCCCCCCCGCCCCATATCTCCCTTAGCACACTGCAGTTAATAATTCACATTTCATTAGCACGCCTGTGTGGCCTTACAGTGTTTCCCTTCTGTCGATGAAGAGATATTGGGAAGGCTTAGGGGAGCGGGAATTGAAGCAGGACAAGCCGGAACAGCTGTGAAGATCAGTCGAGCTGGACTTGGAGTGAATGAGCTTTCAGAGTAGGGGACGTTTTGTCACTCCTCTGCATATTTATCATGCCAGCCAGAGTAGAGCAAAGGTAACTAAGGCCATAGCTCATCAACAGCTTGTAAAGGAGCAGAGAAGATCCCCCAGACTGACCATCAGCAGAAGAAAGCCTGATAACGTTATCCTGTTGGCCAAGCAGGAGTACTGTTGTGAGCCATCAGACCACGTACAGTGTCTGCCTGGCTGGAGCAACATCCTGCAGAGGGAAGAAAGCTGGGTAGATGGGGACACCAAAACTCATCTGAGCAGCTATCTTCAGTAAGCTCTGCTACCTCATCACGCAGCCGTGGAGAGTGTTAGCGCCTCACACTTGTAGGTCAAGCATTGAACTAGCACACTTGCGAACCAGAAAGCCATTGGGCAGGAGCAATTTTGAAGTGGGTTAAATGAAATACACCCCTGGAGAAATTTGCCATATGAATCCTCCTGCCAGCTCAAAGAATTTTACATCAGGAAACTTGTCTCTTGAGCTTGGTTTTCCACATGCTGAAACATTAATCAACTTTTGAACCATGTACCATATGAAATATTCATCTTTTCTTCTTGTGAAAAACAAACCAAAATACCCCAGCTATCTTCAAAGCTGTCTCGTGGTGTTCCATGGTCTGATCCTTTAGGAGTTGCTGTGTCATTTCCACCTAAGATTATTCTGTGATTGCTGGAGAACAAGCGAACTAAAAATCACTTCTAGAGTGACTTTACTGGTGTGTCTGGGTTTGAGAGACAAATGTTTTTTGGCTTGGAATTTGCTGGCCAGACCAAGGCTGGTTATATTTCCATTGGGAGAGAGGAGGGGTTTAATGCCATTTTCAAACCTGATTTCATGAGTAGCCAATTCATGCTGTGACCTGGTGGCAGGTGATTTCTTTATTAAAACATTTGAAGAGCAAGCAGCTTTGATCAGCCATCCTTGAAAGGGGAAAGTCCAACCTGCTGGTCCTTCAAACACTGGTGGAAAACCCTTCCCCAGTGAGCATTGCTGCCTTTCAGGAAAGGCGAGAGCCGTGAGACTTGCAGGGATGATCTTTACTTTCACAGCGATGGATGAATATATGCTCAGAGTCGATACTCCTCTGAAACTTATTAAACTATGTGCCCTTGAAAAAGAGCCCTAATAAATAAATGTAAAAAAAAAAAAGTATAAGTAAAAAAAGAAAATAAAAAAATCTGATATAAAATGTACCTTCCATTAGCAGACATTTAAGACACTTTTAGAAACATTGAATGAATGAAGTCTCTTCCTTGCCCTATCTGGGGTAAACAAATCCATCCTGTCCTTCAGCTTGATCTTGCAGTAATGTCATAATCCCACCTTTATTACATCACCGTTGTCATGGAAATAACTGTGATTTCATAAAGTCTCCATAATGACTTTACCACAAGATCCATTAGGATGGGAAGATGGATTGTGAAGGCTAGAAAAATGCTTTCTTTAAGCAAATTCATACTGGATAATTAGCAAATGCAGCAAGGGGATAGAATGGAAATTTGATGGGAAAAAATAAATGGATCCATCTTTAACATGGGCTATTTATGGATGTTTTCTTTGATTTGGTTTCAAATGGCACAAAGGCACTATTACGATATTCTCAATCAAGTCTAAAAGTCCCATACTTCAGGGCATAGTCCGCACGTGTTGAGCAAAAGGCTGGTCCCTGCCCTAGCTTCATCCCTCTCAAGTCTCTCAGACTTTGAAATAAAGGTTTGTGGCTTTCACTGGTGGCCCAAGAGCCTCCCAGTCTACTGTGGGACCATTTGCCTTTGATGGAAATAAACCTTGGGTGAGCAGGAGCTGTCGGGAGTCAGGCTGTGAAGTGGCAAAGAAACTGCTTTGGCTTGCATCTCATGACAAGATGTTGAAGGAATAGGGCTGCATTAACTTGCTAAAAGTGTTTGGAGGTGTGATGCTGAACACTATTCCCAGTTGGAAACCAGGCCTGTGGGTGCCCCTTGCATTGCATCCTCAAAATGCAAGCAAGTGGCTACTGTCTGTTTCCCTGCAAGGAGACACAGGCAGGTGATTAAAGGCTTGATGGAATATCAGAGCTACCCAAATGAATCTTGCATCTCTTGGCACTCCAGGCGTCAAATCAACCTTGCGCTAGTGGTTAATGCATGAAGTAATTCCGACTCTGGTTTCTTCTCTCTGAGAGCTATCTGATGCCGACAGCTTATTTCTGTGTCTTTCTGCTTCCCTTAGGAGCAGATATCCTATTGATATGTATTTATTTTTAATTTCTGGAGAAAAATACGGTATTTGCAATGGTCAGGCACACATTCCTCACTGAACATCCTGGCCCAGACTGAGAGAGGATACTGAAAAGACTGCAAAGAGTGCTGGCAGTGGATTTCTGCTCTCACCTGTGCAATCTCTTCTCTCCTGCCCCAGTGCCGATGTGCCATGGCTGGCAGCACCATGTGCAGCCAGCTCCCTGGAGATGCTCACAGCTCGGGCAGCAAGGAGGACCAGGGCACTGGAGTTCAGAGAGGAGGTGTGGGAACACGATGTACGGGAAATGCACAGGCACCAGACAGAAATGTTCAGTGGAGGTTTGCTGGCTCCACACTAAAACACCGTTCTGTGAGCAAGAGCAGCTTGCACTGCCATTCATTTCAGAGCATCAGCATCTCTCCAGCTTCTCCTTGCCAGCTACGCCTGCCCCACCCAGGAATAGAGATGCAGAAAACCACTCCTGAGCTAATTGAAGCGGTCACGTCCTAGCCAGCAGCATTTCCCACATTAGCCAAATTTGATCTAAAACTAATCTCCTAGTCGAGACAAATCTCCCTTCTGCAATCCTCTTACTATATTTACATATTGAAATCCAGGGGCTGTTACTGAATTGGGCCAGGGTGAGACTTGTGGGCATGGCTCGTAAAGTCTCTGGTGCTGCTGGCTGGAGAGGGTACAAGCCACTAGTGACACCTGCAGTCCCCAAATCCCTGTCCCCTGTGAAGGACTCCCAGGAACTGGGTAGCTGGAGCCCCGTTCAGATACTTAAGGTAGCCTTGAGCTGATGATCTGGCTGTTCCTCCTGGTATGTGAATAATTTTTGGCTGAGAAACAAAATCTGGTAGGACTCAATACAGATACATCATCAGTAGCAAACATTATCTTGTTAATCAGGGGGTCTTACCTAGCTTTAATTGCCAGCCTTGTTACTGACTGCTGTCAAATCCATGACGGAGGCATAACGTGAATAGGCTTTGAAAAATAACAACTTTTCATGATTAGATATTGTGGCTGGTCACGTGCAGTCTCTAATGATCTCCTGGGATGTTTGGCTGGAGTGGAAGGAGAAGGTACTAGCTACTTGTCCTGGCAGGGCTCCAGCTTAGCCTGTGATGATTGACCAGACGAAATTCACACCGCACCATCAGCCACCCATCACGATGTTCCTTACTTCATTCTGGCAGTGACAGCGCAGGGTAATGTGTGGTCCGAAACATCTGTTGCAGTTCATAAAACCAGGGCGTTATGGGGGGAATTATTCCTATTCTGCAGAGCCAGGGAGCCAACGAGGGATGGAAGAGCTTGGCATAGCCAAATCAGGAACCATCCTGCCCCTTTCTGCATAAATACCTAAGCCACCTATAATCCAGCTCCTGAACGCATCCCAAGTTGTCTTAAAATGCTTTGCTGGGAAGCAGCAATATCTCGGTGCTGACTCACTGTCAGCTCCACCGTCTGTGGACCAAGGATGGTGGCCACCTCCCAGTATGCAAACCCCAGACCTGCTTTCACCCTCGTTCCTTCTGCAGGCTGCTGAGGTCATTTTTGGGCTCTCAACCACGGGGCCACAGAGCTTTAGCACAGGGCATCTTGGCTTCTAAGCAAGTTCACCAGCTACAGTGGTCCAGAGAGCAGGTTGGTTGGAGTTTTTATCCAGGCTTTGGGACTGAGTTCGGAAATATGGTGCCAGTGAAGAAAGTAACTTGTGTTTTCATTTCTTCAGTTAAAAAGACATTGTTGAGGGTTTCAAAAAAAATCATCTGAAACCAGAAAGTGAACCACGGATTTTGGGTAAAATGAAGCATTTTCATTCAACTCGAAATGAATTTTTTGACCTCCAAACCATCGGTTTTGGGGTGAGATTTTTCAGCTGGACTGGGGAACTAGGAGACATATTACTCACGCTGCTCTGCTAATGAGGTCCTGTGGTCTGAAGAATAGGTACTGCATTGACACCTCACTCCATTTTTGTCTCTGATCCAAGCTCTGCAAAAGTCAGTGGAAAAAAAATGCTTTGAACAGGAGTCGGACCAAGCCTCTAATGCCTTGTTTTGTTTGGGCCTGCTTGAAGGACATGGGGATCCTTTAGGATGCATTATGAATAGAGTCCTATTTTGATGAACAGTGCCATCTTTTTACTTCCCTGAAGTATATTCCTGGGCAGCTCTCAAGTAACACCAATTTATTTAGATAGGCTGCTCAGAGCTGCAAGTTCTGCCTATTTATTACCAGGATGTTTTAATCTTTAAACATATACCACTTCTGATGAGGTCTGAATGCTACTTTTGCAAATGTGGTGATGTCGTCTATAATAGCCAAATAGCAGCAGGGCAAGACATAGCCTATCTTCTTGGCTGCCCATGCCATTCAGAAGAAGTCTTTCCACCCTGAGAGGTGTCCCTGCACCATCAAGTGCTTGTGTCACTTGTTTACATACTTGCTGATCTCAGTAGTAGTAAGAAATCAGCCTTTTGGCAAATCACCAGAGATTCAAGAGTTGTTCACTGCGGGGGCTGGGGTTGAAAATGTTTTAAACTGGCTTCTGGTTTTGAACCTACCCTGCTGTTCTCACTTTGGAGCAGCTATTCACTTGCGAGACAAATACTATAACTACCACCCACAGATGAGTTGTGAATGTACCCCTATAGACAGAATATCTCCAAAGAGGGATCAGAACAAGCCAGTACCACTGTCCTAGTGCTGCATTTCTGTGATAGCTTCACAGCACTGGTGGTGTTCAATAACACTTCCTCCACTGAGAACAGACAGGTATTGCTTCTTCATGGCTCCCGTGGATGCAGCTCAGCTGTCGTCTGCTTTCTCCCTGTGCTTAGATAGATGTGAACCATGCAATTTGCAAAACACCCATTAGAAAGAAGTAACATATTCCTGGCATAGGGAGCAATAAGGTGTCCAAGAGTCTCTATATGTTTTTCTTAGGTACATAGTCGTCTTCACACTCCTCGGTGCCTCCATAAAGGACATCTGGTCACACAGAGTTCAGAAAAGAGTGTGAATGGAGAAGAGAGAACATGGATGATTTTTTTTTTTCGCATAGGAAGAAGTTAGGAACGGTTCAAGTTGTCTTTTTTCCAACTAAAAGCATCCAGCTACTGCCATGATTTTTGCTATTAAAGCCTCTGTTCTAGGTAAGGGAAACAAACGATACCTGGGCAGCTCCCTCCCCTCTCCCCCTGCTCACCTGAACGGAGGAGATACCTGGCTCAGTGTTAACCCTCACCTACCGAAGACGTTGTACGTCTGCAAATGCACGCGTGTATCAGCCTTTCAGGATGACAGGGCTAATTTTCTGTGATGTTGTACTTGTGTTTGCCCTATTCTTTGGTTTTCCAAGGAGTGTTTCTGCAACGCTGGAGCCCTACATTGCTCTGAGCAGAGGCAATCAACCCCCTGTCTTGCCCCGTACAGTGACTGAAAATGGAAGGAGCAGATCACGGACATTTCAAGTGCTGATCCCAGCTTGTGCAGCAAATACACCAGGCAGGGGGTCAGTCTCATGGATCTGAACAGCCACTTCTAACCTAAACCTCAGGCCGGGCTGCGAAACCAGCTGAGACTTGTCCCTACAGCGCCGTAGGCTTGAAAATCAAAGCTGAGCCCCAGGGGGAACATAGACTGTGTTCAGAGAGTCAAGAGGATCCTGACTAGCTGGTAGATCTGATTAGCCTGGCACGTCACTGAGCCCTCACCCTGCCATTGCTGGCGGGGAAGAGCGTGGGATCCCTGCATCCCTTAATATGCCGCCGTCCTACCACTCCAGCGGTGGGTCTAATCACTGCCTCGGCACAGGCACAGCTGCTCGAGAAGCACCTGCCTTGATTTATGCCAGGAGAAGGGCGAGGAGGAACCGATGGCCTTGATTTTTCTTCTGCTGCTTCTCTACAGAGGGATGGGTCTAGGTCTTAAAAGCTCAAGAGCTTGCTCCACGGAAGGGCTGGGCTGCTCCAGCTGGGCTTTGGAGGCATCACAGCTGTTGGGAGTACACTACGTTCCTTGTTTAATTTTCCATTTTGCATTTCATCACCGTGTTCAGGGCCGAGTGGTAACAAGCAGGTCCGCAGATAACCCAGTCTTCAGTAACAGAATTGCTTTTCCACTGCAATGGAGAGGTGAAGGCAGTATTTCTAGCAGAGGTTTCCATGCCACTGTGGGAGCTGTGGACTTTGTCTAGGGGTCTGGGGAGGGGGACTGAGCAAAGCAAGCTCATTGCCAACAGGTCTGTATTCACCCCACGGGGTTCACAGCCCCACCGGAAAAATCCATAAAACTCCACAAATCAAAAGGCTGAAAAATCCCTGGCCTGGAGTCCTAAGTGCTGTGAAAAGGCCTGGGGATGCACAGCCAGTGATTTGTGTGGAGAAGGATTTCTCTGAGAAATACGGCTTCAGACAAACTTGCAGAAGTGGAAGTGCAGCTTAACAGCAGAGCTGGGTTCATTTGTCAAGCTCCTTTTTGCTTCTGTATGTAGGAGACTGCAATAATAATTGGGAGCAAAGCTTAGGTTAATCTAGTTGAGAACCTGATATTCAATAGCTTTATTAAGAGAATGGGGGTGTGTGGAATAACGGGGTCTCTATGGTTCATTTTATTTTTCTGCTTCATCTTTGATGCTCGCTGGCATTGGAAAATAACCCTCTTCTTCACTGACTGAAGTGCTGCGCAAGGAATAAATCTCAGCTGGAGAAGACGGAGAAGTCGATCCCTTTCAGGCGGGCCTCCTAATTGTGAAAGTACCGTTAGACGGCTTTTGAAATAAGCCTCCTAGGTGTGAAAGCTGCTTTCCCTTTGCAGGCTGAAAAGGCCAGCGTGGCATTTGCAAAGCCCTGGCGAGCATTGTTGGTGTGAAATTTCCCTTTGTCCCCTTTCTAAATCCAGCTCCCTGCCAAGCTGTCCCCAGGCATCTGGGGTTTCCTTCCCCCTGCAAGCCACGAGAAACCCAGCTTCTCTCTCTCGTTCGCTCTCACGGCTGGCTGCTTATTCCAGTACTGAACCTGACAGTGGCTTTTCCACTGGTTTGGTCTGTATGACCAACCTCATGTGATCCAGGGTGCTTTGCCAGGTCACCATTTGCCCAAGAAGGGAAATTAATGCCAGTGTCTTCCAAGTCAGGTTATTTTATTGAAATAGAAGTTGGAGGGAATATATCAGAAGAATAAGCAAAGCTGGGGGGGAAGGAGGAAATTCCCTTCCCTTAAGTCTGGTAGCTAGATCCTGTCCCTTGTAAGCCCAGCTTGCTGGGAGGTCAGACCACACTTGCACCGAGCTGATGATGGGGTTCTCAGGCATTAGGTAATGACTTGGGATGTCCCTGGGACCCCTTGAAGGAGTTGTAGGGCCATAACTCACTGCTGCTGCTATCTGAATCTCCATACATACACATGCCTGTCAGGAATTTATTACAAAAGTATTTTTATATCAGCCTTTATAATAAGTAAAGAAAGACTCCAGCTGCCTCTAGTGACCTCTTCATCACCTAGGGATGTGTTCAGCTAAAAGCCCTACATCTGAGATGACACCCAGCCCATCCGTTGTAGCCACTTTGCTTGATGTATTTATGTGAGCTGCATGGCTTATTCTATAGTGTCTTACCTCTCATAGAAAGAAAAAACAGCTCTCCATCCTTTATGGCTGTATAGAAAGGCTTTCTGGAGCATAACCAGTGCAGCAATGTCTTTCCTGAGTCAGCTTGGAAAGTGATCAGTTCATTTAAAGCATCTCAGGTAGGTGCCTGGGTACCAGGTTTCCTGGTTGGTGTGAGGGCAGCGCATGACGGCAGGCAAGCTGCCTGCAAGGAGGGTGTTGGGGGATGAGTTTTCTCTCCTGCACAGCTAGGGAGAGTCCTTTTGGTTGTATTAATTAACTATGCTACAGAAAGAACAGAGCGGAGTCAGTCCATTCAGAATGAATGCTTCTGTTCTAGAAGCGCTGTTTTCTAATGTGGTTAATGGCAATGGTTAAACTTCTTTACAGGCTTTTAGAGGAGACCCTGCAGGTCTCCAAAGTTGAGGCAGACCAAGTTATGATACTCTAACAGACACCCAGATGGTAAGGGCTCAGATCTGCCTCTCTGAAGAATGCCCAGGATCAGTCAAAACACCAGCGTTGGAGCAGTTTGCTCCAGATAAGTGGCTTAAGAGTCTTGAACTTTTGTTCTCATTGTTATGGCAGGGAAATTCAGCTTTCCTTACTGGGCTGCCTGGAAGTGTAAAGAGCAGAAGTAGAAAACAGATAAGCAAGAGCATGGTGCTCTAGAAGCTAAATAAGTATCTCATCTTCTTTCAGTTGTTAAGACTCTGTATGAGCATCCAGAGAGATAAGGGCATAGGAGGTTCTGAGGTGGTCTCCTGGTTTTTGAAAGAAAAAAAAAATGGTTTTCTGGACTCCCACATCCACTGGAAGAATAAACTTCCAATTTTTTCAGTGCTCTCTTCCCAAATTCCCACTTGCTGAAGAGACACAAATGGTTTGTTTTAGTGGAAGAGTTGTGCTTATCTTCTAGAAAAGATGGGGAGGTAGACAAGGATAAATGGGTTGGAAATGGGACAAAAAGAGCAAGCTGCTGGGCAACGACGACCCCTAAACTCTTGTAGTGCGATTATGCAGCTAGTCCATCAATACTTTTAAACTTGCTGTTGCCCACACAAGGTGCAAAGCAACATGTAACAACACTGTTTAGTACATCCAGATGGGAACTGGTAAGCCCACTTTATGTGACTGAGTGAAATCAGTTTAGCAAAGGCCTCCTTCTTGCCCAGGAAGGACTTCCCATGTGGATATGCTGGCATTATTGCTCCTCACCTGGGTTTACCACTTGTGTATTTTAGAAACTAAAGCAAGTACTGGTGTGCAGATAGCAGGGTTGAATTGTCAAACAAATTTGTGCAGGCTCTTCTGGAAATCCAGATTGTTAGAGGGCTCCAACAGTGATGAGACAAATTCAGAGAAAGGCTCCATCATGAGATATTAAACACAGAAACTGGAACACAGCCTCTGGCTCAGAGTATGGAAACAGCAGACTGCTGGGAGGGTAGGATCAGGGGAATAATGCTCTTTTCTTGCTGTATTCTTGTTCTCTTTCCCAAGATTTCTGCTAATGAGCACATCTTGGGGAGGAGATTGGTTGGATGGACCGTGCTATGATGCTGAGCAGCCATACTGGTATTCCTATGGCATGCACACATGGTGACAGTATCACCACCAAGATGTCTAAATTCCTGTGACGCTTTGGCTCACAAAGTTGATCTTGCTTGACCACACCCTGTTTTTTCACCGCAAAGCCAATGGTTTTAGAGGGCAGCACGGAGAGCTGTGTCTGCAAGCTGACAGCAGAGAAGGGTTCTCCACTGACCCTTTCTCCTAGCATCTCTAGGACATCCAGGCAGATTTCTCATGTAAAGTCTCCTCCTAGGGTTTGTTCCTCCACCAGACATAGCAACAGCTTCTGGGAGCTTCCTACTCAGCTAAGAGCCAGGTTAAACTCAGTTTTCCCAGGAAATGTCTCTTGATATATTTTATGGTTTAATATTTGTCCTTTGTGAAGCATCTTCCTTTCATGTTAAACGTGCACCTATTATATGCACTGTTTATTTTCAAATTCCGAGAGGAGGCTGGAGGCTCAGTCTGTCTATAGCATGGACGAATGCATCTCTCCAGCATACCTCGAGCAAGGAAGCTCCCAACTTTAAGTGACTTTCAGCCTAGGACCTAGGGAGCTGCATTTTCCCCATGCCTCCTGGAAGAGTTGGCTAGTGGCTATGCGTGCAGGCTTCTCCAAGATACAGGCTACAAGCATGATAAAGTTCAAGGCCAGAAAACATTTTGGAAGGGCAATGTGTTATTTTTTTCACTTTTTGGGGAAAGCATTTATCTGTGGATTTGTAGAAGTGACCTCCTGCAGTCACTCTGCAGATTTAGGAATCTTATCCTACTGTCAGTAATTTTTACCAAGTTGTAAGAGATTGATTTTTCCACTCTAAAGCTTGGCTTGTTATACACATTTTTCATCCGCTCTGGGATCCTCCTAAAAAAA
>Ga0181612_161646_pt1 | contig 16390 bp, 5 predicted proteins | sample HoacroProtozoa21_FD_119630 | JGI IMG/M metagenome (GOLD analysis project Ga0181612, IMG submission 119630) | Hoatzin crop microbial communities from Cojedes, Venezuel. Combined Assembly of Gp0051906, Gp0051904, Gp0051908
AAGTGAGCAGCTACCTGATCTTAGTTGCTGGTGAGTGGCTGCATGGTCCTAGTTTCTGGCTTCCGGGTTAAAACACCACAATGATACATGCAGATAACTGCCTGAAAATGACATGACACCCTTTTGGCTCTAATTTAGTCCCTTGGGGAATATTTGCTTCTTTTTTTGCTCGTTATTCCTGCTGTTTAGTTGCTATATTGTTGTAGTAAGTTTGCTATGCTCATCTTGTTTACTTTATTTTTCTTTTGGATGGAACATTCCTTTTCCTGACTTTAATACTGAAGATTAAAAAAGAAATTTTTCCTTGGTACGTGTTCACCTTCTGCAGATATCGATACCAGCAGCAGCATTTGATATTTTTCTTTCCTAATGAGTTCAAACTGTCTTGGTATCTGACCCAATCACTTAACTATAAGGTGAAAGGCAAATGTTATGTTTCTGCATCATATTTCAGTAGAATCTTTCTGCCTTTTTGAAAAAGTTTTTAAAAAAACTGAGAATAAGAGAACATTTTCAAGGCAGCAGCTCTAGCAGCACTGACCTAAAATGTTCATGCCGACTCACAAAAGGTCAGTTCTTTGAGAATGAAAAGTAAAAGCTAAAAAGTGGTATTGTTGTCCTGTGGCCTTAAAAAGATTTGTGGATTTAACTTCCACAGAAAAAATTGTCAAAATGTACAGCTCAGATTTTAATACAAAGGAAAGCAGTAAATAACAAATGAGATACAGAATACGTCATATTAATATTCAAGTGTTATGCAAAGTATTGAGTAGAACATTTTCAGAATGGAGTGACTTATTGATATAATACAACTTTCATTATATTCTTCTGTATCAACTCTTGACTTTATATTAACTAACATTTCCTTTACTATTATCAACACTAAATAATGTTAATTTTTATAGCAACACATAACACAAAAATCCCAGAGTACTAACCACCTGTAGAGGCAAAGCGATTAAGTGATATGTTTTACTTTCTAGTCTATATTTGAGAAAAAAATTATTTGAGAAGGCAGCAAGATTATTTTTATTTTTATCGCTGTGAAGTGCCATGCAAAGCTGTACTGCTGTGTAAGTACATCTTCGTGATTAAGAGCATTATGCCTGCATAAAGCCATAGAAAGAAAAGACATGAAGCAAGCAGTTTATTATTAATAAGCTGAGAAAAGGGTGCTTTCATACTTGTATCTTCAGTTCTGTAGTTGCCAGATGGGTAATTTCACCAGCAAAATGTTGAAGGTCATTTTCTTTTTCTTCTTCCTTTTTACTTCAATTAAAAATATTATCTTTATTGGGTTCTTTTAATGTTCTTAGCCCAATTGACCTCATTACACACTTGCTAAATCAGGTTACTGAGTAAATGACATCATGCAGGACAAAAGTTAACAATTGCAATATCCCATCAAAGAGTTGATATTTGCATTTAAAGTCATTTGAAACACAAATCTGAATCATTAACTCTGAGTCAGCAGAGTTAAAACCAGTCTGAACTTCCTCTCTAATTACCTGGATAAATGCATTTGAGTCTTTTCAAGATATGAACATTCATTTACAATTCAAAGAGATTTTTTTAGCCCTCAGGCAATCCAGCCTTTTGAAGTCCATAGCTTTAAAATCTAGAGTTACAGTTAATTGTAACAATATATTATCATTACTACAGAAAATACTGGATGCTACAACAGTTCTTATGGCTAACCAACCATTAGATAGAGACTTAAACCTGGTCTTAAAGTCTGTACAAACCCTGCTTCATCACATTTTGTCAAGAATTTATGATGATTGTTCAGACTTCTTTTATTTTGCAGAGTCCAAGGGAAACCAGTAGTAAAAGGACCATAGAAGACATAGTGAAAAGCACTCAATGAAAACAGGCCCATCATGGTACCTATTTGGGTAAAAGCCAGTACAAATGCTGCTCAGTGTGTACCATTCAGTGAAGCTGTGACTTTTGCTATAATACAGCTCACAACATACGTAGCTCAGATGGTGATTAAAAAAGCTGAGTATCTATGAAAATGCAATTTTACCTTCCCTTACTCTAAAAGTATTTTTATTTATAACTCATTGACATAAAATGTTGCACCAGCAGGGCTTCAGGATGTGAATTTAAAAAAATATTTTTATGAGCTATGAACCCTTTGCTTAGGAACAATTTATATCAAAACAAAGGTTTCCATTTTACTGTGAGTTAATTATCTTACAAGCTAGAAAACGGCTTGGTGTGCTTACATTATGATGATTTTTGCCTTTTTAATGCAAACTCCCCCCATATGTGAAGTATGTAAAAAAATATAAAGTATGTGAATACAGATGATGGTGTCTATCAATTAATTAGGACTAGCTACTGCTTGCTGTACACAATATAAAAAAGCATAAATCACTCTTTGGATTGCTGCATAATTGGGATATCTCAGAGTAGTCTCTTACTTCATGCAGTGTTCTGGTGGGAACATGACTATTACATTTGTGGCAGGAATCATAGAATCGTGGAATAGTTTGGGTCAGAATGGATCTTTAAAAGCCATCTAGTCCAACACCCCTGCAATAATCAGGGACATCCATCACTGGATCAGGTTGCTGAGAGTCCCATCCAACCTGGCCTCGAACGTTTCCAGAGATGGGGCATCCACAATTTCTCTGGGCAACCTGTTCCAGTGCCTGACCACCCTCATCATAAAAAATGTCTTCCTTGTATCTAGGCTGAATCTACCTTTTTTTAGTTTAAAACCATGACGCCTCGTCCTATTGCAACAGGCCCTCCTAAAAAGTTTGTCCCTATCTTTCTTCTAAGCCTGCTTTAAGTATTGAAAGACCGCCATAAGGTCTCCCTGCAGCCTTCTCTTCTCCAGGCTGAGCAACCCCAGTTCTCTCAGCTTTTCCTCATCGGAGAGGTGCTCCAGTCCTCTAATCATTTTTGCAGTGGAACTGGAATCAGTTTGGAAACCACTGACTCAGAGCTCTGGTTATAGGCCCAGAGTAACAACTAAAGAAAAGGTGCTTACAGCAGATCGTACCCTGGAGGTACGTGCTGTGTTTCCTTTGTGTCCTCGTTGCTTGCTGGAGTGAAAGCCCAGGCTATGGGATCCCATGCTCACTCACATCATCTTCAGGAGACTATGCTGAGATTGCGGTCCTCAGCACTGCAGTAAATTAGTATTCTTTTACAGTCTGCTTGTTTGTGGAATAACAAGGCCTTACTCTGGTATTGAAGTTATAAGGGTGTTGACAAGCATTTACATTTCTGTAGTGAATTTCATGCGAGAATAAATATTTTATCTGTTTAGGCAGTCTCTTATTTCACATAAAAGCTTTTTATTATTTTTATAAGGCAAAATCCCATTCTAAATTGCAGAAGGAGATAACACTTTTGTCAGATTGTGAGCTTTTGAAATACAGTATTGCCCTTTGGAGAAGTTTAAGTTCTTAAGAATACTACCCTCATATTTTTGTCAGCAAGAGGCATGCATATTAGGATTTAGAGTCTCTTTAGGTCTTTTTGTGTGCTTCAGGAAGTTAACTTTGTTACCAGTCTAAAAGTTCTACCATGACGGCGTGCTTTGTTTAGGAGGAACTAACTGGGAAAAGGGAATGTACAAAAATTTTTTGGCGATCAAAAAAATTTCCTCGCACCTAAACTTTGAATTGCTCTCCTAAAGGATAACTGAGTGTCGTCGCTTTCTAAAATATCTAAAGCATAGAATTAGCGTGGCTATTTTGTAAACTGCGTTTTCACTCTTTTAGTAAGTGGTGGTGATGTAATTTGTAGAAAGTATTCCCCTTCAGATTTGTGAACCATGTTCAGAGCTAACATGCTTTTAAATGGAAGTAAAAGATGTACTGTCTAACCCAAACAGAAAAATCTTGTATTTTTCAGGACTGAAATACTCTGCATCTATAATTCAGTGTAGATAAATGTTAATTACAATGCAGAAACACTCACATTTCTGGAATTGTTTGGCAGTACGTGTTTTCTAGTGTTTCTGTGTTTTCACATCTGATAGGCAATGTAGAATAATAAACCCTTGTCCTGTAGCTTTTTGCTCCCTTCTTTTGCTTCTCGCTATGGCAAAGGTAGCCTCCAATTATTAAATCAGTTTTGTAACAAATCTGTGGTTACAATTTACAAAAATGCAGCATGTGAGATCCAGACTCAGAGAGAGAGAGAAAATGCCCATTTCTGGTTTTGCTCTCCTGTTAGATGTAGTGCAGAGGAATTGCGGAGGTTGCTTCATTTTGCTAAGTATCTTTTAACATAATAAAGGAAGCTGTGAAAATATGTAATTTTTTTATGTTAATTGCTGATGTTTGAAATCCAGACAGGTGCTTTCAGTGCCCATGTGCCTTTCCTGCTTGCAGAAGCAGCAGGGTGTTGAGTCATGGCTGGGCTCCATCTGCCATACCTAGAGGTTCTGGGCAACTTAACCTGCTTTGTAACGTGTACATGGTGCTGGTAGGCTGTACTGAGCAGAGAGACGAAAGGGGGAGAGGTCTTGATGAATATGCTGTGCAATTAACCAAATGCATTTGTACCATTTGAACTTCACAGAAGGGGAATAAGAAAAGTGTTGTCACTAATATCAACCAGCAGGTAGCCCACACAGCTTGCAGAAGGCAGTTCCTCTGGGTGCGCGTGTATGGAACTTCAACATCAGTATTTCTTACAGGGAGTACGTGTCCAATTTTAAAAGTATTTATTTTTAATGACCTACTTTGGTTACTAGAACTGTTCATTTTGCTTTTAAGTGACTTAAATAAATTTTAAGTCAAGAACATAATTTGATATTCTGAACACTTCCGGTGAATATATTCTTACCTTTTTTCTTTTGTCTTTGACTGCATGCATTTCCAGTTAAGATAATTAGCTAAGAGATTTACATTAGAAAGAAGCTCAACTCCTTTATGTGCAGTTACAACTGATTTGGAAAATGAAATCTTGTTTTGACCAGATTTTTTTTTTTTTTTTCATACCAATGGGCTGGATCCTTTTTTTCTTGGAGTTGGAAGGGAAGAGAAAGGGTGTCTTAAATATGGTTGAGGAGACTACATCAGAAAATTCAAATTAAGAAAAAAGGATGATGAAGGGTAACTTGGGTAATAAAATTAATGTCAAAAATGAGTGTTTCTTCAGTATGTCTCATTAGGGCAGCAAGTATTTCTCACTTGGAACACTTTTTGTGTTTTCGCCGATGTAGCGACGAAGCATGGCGTATTTCTTCTCCCCTCCCACCCCTTGCTAAGCAGTGAATATATGTGGAACAACATTCCTTGCACTCATCCAAAAGATTTTGTTTGAATTATCTGAAGCTGGTTTGTTGTGGTTTTGCTGACAGTGGCTGGGATCCTTCAAGCTGATTTGGCATGCTGCAGTGGTGACTGTGTTGAGGAGTCAGAATTTTCCCAAAGCTTTTCCAGATAAACAGAAAACCAGGGACACTGAACGTCTCATCATTTCTTTGAAAGGCCTCTTCATTCTTGAGAGTAGTATACAGGCTCCGATTCCTTGGCTACAGCGCAGAACAGAATTAAAACTCAAGAAAATAATAGCCAAATGATTAAGATGGGAGAGCGTTTATGATGTCGTGTGCTTTTTGATATTCTTTCTTACTGTAGACATGAGCAACAGCTAGGGCATGTTCTGCAAAGCTGGAGACAGGAAGGACTTGTTTAGATCCTGGCCTTGGTGACTGAATAGTTCGATAAATGGTTCATTTCCCAGTATTTTTAATTGGAGCCTGAGTACTTGAGTGTCTTGATATCAGTTGCTCTTGACAAATGCTTTACACAAGATGTAGAAGGGAAGGGTATTAATCACTCAGCTGAAAATATCTCTTTACCTTCAATCAGAAACTCATTTTCCCAGGTTTGCCAGCTGATTAGATAGCCTGCATGTTTTGTTAGAGGTGGTTGCTAGTTTCTTTGGGTTTTTTGATTGAAACACCCCGGTATTTTGAAAGGAGTTCTTGGAAATCTCAGATTAAGGATGTTCACACAATTCATTGCAAAATACAGTTTCTGACTGATTCAATTTAAAGTGTCTCTGGCAGCTGGCAGCACTAGTAGTAAAGAACAGGAAACAACGCGCTGAATGTAAGTCCAAAGAGCCCCTGTTGTAATGATTCCGCTCCGTGCAGACCGGCAGTGTTATCTGTGAGGCTGAGGAGCAGCGAGGCTGTTTTTCGGGAACAGGATGATCTTTGTGCGTGGAGCTGAAGAAACCAGATCCTAGCGGTGCAGCTGTGCTCCAAGCAGTTAAACTGTGGACGCATTGTACACTGAGGAATGGCAAAGTTGGGCCTCTTTCAGGATTTTAATCATAGTGTGGGAGCTCACCTTTGAAGGTTGAATCTCAGATTTATTTACTGATGAATTTTTGCTGTTCTACAATTTCTTGGTTGTGTTGTTCTGGTGTGAGGCAGAGAGTCTTAACTTGCTGAAGATAAGATTTGTATGCAAAGTCTGCCTGATTTTTTTTTGTTTTTAATGGGAAATGCATGTTGTAAGTAAAATTCCTGTTGGCTTGTGCAATGTTAATTTAATTCAAGAATTTCAGTAGTTACGAATTTGTGGCTAACTTTGGCTCTAGGTCTGGGTTGTCTCTGGTCCTGCACAGTTCTGGAGAATTCTGTATCTTTTCTGTCCCACATGCAGAAACATGACTTAAAATTGTAGGAGCTGTACACTTCTAAATGATGAAAGCATTTGTCTCAGATCACTTAAAAAATTGTTTTAAAATAGTGACATTTGGACACTGGCGGAACTGAATAAAAAATTCACTCTTGTATTAATTTCAACTGTCTTGTATATGCTTCCTCACTTTTAAGAGGAACAAGAATTTTTTAAATGACTTTGTAGTACTAATTTCAAAATATATTAATTACTCTTGTAAATGGAATGTCTGGAATATGAGGGGGAAGATTCCGGGGAAGACAGATTTAGATTTACTTGAGTATAGCACTGGATTTTGAAGCTGGGTTTTTAATGCTATAATCTTTGAAACTTTTTTTCTCTCACAGAAGGTAGATATTAAGGGAAAAGAAAAAAGGTTGGCTCTTTGGCTTCTTTTTCAGGCTCTAAAGCAACGCAAATAGGTGTTTAAAAATTAAATTTCTGCATTTGATTAGCTTCCCTTTCTTGTTCTGCTTGTTTTCCCCAAGATGGTGCAAAACGGGGCCCCCCCTTTGTAATGGGGCCTTACAAAGATTATGTTAGAATGCTGTTTATCCTTGGTTTAATATAAGCTAAGTTGTTACTTCTGTTACCATGCAAATGTCTTGGTGTGTGAGAAATGCAGTCAGTTTAACTCCCGTTGTCATCTTAAACGAAAGAAGGGATGAATGCTTCCATCCTCACGTGCAAGGCTGATGGTAGCCATGGATGAGGTCGCACTTCCAGAGGGAGGTCAGTACAGTGGCAAACGGTGGCTGCAGATGCTCCGTTGGGAGCTGGTACTTGTGAGAAGCTGAAGCTGTAGCAAGAGAATTTCTTGTCTGTCAATGGCAAAGACTGATGAGTGTTACTTCTGTGGTGGAGTGAGCTGGCAAAGTGTTAATACCTCAGAATGGTTTTGGCAGTCTGACGTTGCCCATCAGTGAGCCCCGAGATTAACTGCAGAAAGTTGATCCCATTCCTTCGCTGTCGTAATAGATGTGGGTGTGTGATGCTTCATTTACTTGTATCGTATGAAGTATGTGCTACCGTGTCTGCTGAGGATATGCAGTGTTCTTCTGATTGGGCTTTTTTCGTTTCTTTGTTTACTCCCTGGGGTGCAGTGTTTCTGACAAAATGCTGTCTTAAAAGTGAGAGGGCTCTTTTGCCTGGAATTTTAAAATCTCAATGAAACAGCCATTGACAAAATTTTCACCTGGACGCTTATTTGGTCACAAGTTTAACTGAGAAATGCCTTAAATTGCTGGGAGTCTGAAGGGCCTTTCGTCAGTATTTTGCTTTCAGAAATGAGGCGGTGCAATCCAACCTCTTCTGCGCTGAGCTGGTGCTCTGTGCCCGGCCTCGGTGTTGCCGAAAGGTGTTCTCCGCATAGACGTATTCTTGCCTGCCGAAATAAGAATAGCTAACTGGTTCATTATTACTGAGGATGAGTTCCCACAGAAAATTGCTGATGCAAGGAGCTGCAGGAAGAGCTGTCTGGCAGGCAGTGAGAGCTAATGCAGGATAAGGCGCTGGAATACAGAAAACCTGATGGAGCTAAGGGACAAAGAGAGCTTTGTGGTAGAGCCTGAAGTAAACTGTAAAAAGGCATTAATAGGCTGCTTGTTTGGTCTTAAAATTACGTATATTGATACAGGTCACTGTCTCCGATGGAAACTGAGAATTTTGGTACATCTTTGGGTCTTCAAGTCTTATCTAAAATGACGGTTACACTAAATAATGGTCCCTGTGTGTTAAATTAAGAAATGTCGGTTTTGTGACGTGAAGTCATCTCCCTTTTGCTTATACTTCAGTAGAGCAAGTTACGGCTCTGAGCTTTCTGTCTTGGACCTTAAGACGGTTGTTTCAGTATATGCATTGAGCTGTTTTTCAGTCAAATTCTGACCTAATAACCGCAGTCACTCTGCAGCACGTTTATGTGGAGTCTGCTATCTCCACTCCAGTGTTGCTGTGGAGCAATTGCTTTTTACAACAGTTGTATCCACCGAAGACAGTTACGTATCCATGATCCTTTCTTAACCATGTAACCTGTGATATATGCTTTATGTAGTGGTTCACGTGGTTCTTCCCTCTCCCCACCACCTTGATTTACTTGTCAGATTTGTCTTGTGAGAAGAGAAAGGGCCGAAGCAAAACCCAAAAGTAATGGTGTTTGTTTTGAGCAGGAGCAGAAGAACAAGCTGCAAATGACGAAGTTCCCAGAGCATTTAAAATATCTTCCTGCATATATTATTGATGTTACAAGGCCAGTCTACATGCAGTTAAAAAGCAAAATAAAACCAACCCAAAGCCAGTTTTATGTATAGATTCTGCTGTGTTTTAGTCAGAAGGCTTCCTACAAATCACTATTTTAAAGCTATATTTATAACTTCACTAACTTTTTCTAAATGTTAAAGGTGTGAGAGTTTAGCTACAAGCAGAATGGCTGGATATTCTTTAGTATGCTCAATGTGCGTGGGAACTCCTGGGGAACACAGGAAAGGGATTGTTTCATTTATTATTTTTCTTGCTCAACTAGAAACCAGAATCATTTTCAGATGTTCTACAATTTCATGAAGAATAAACTAGCCTTAGTGGAAGTCTCACCGTAGGTGGCAACCTATAAAAATCGCTTGTCCTGAAGAAAGAGGGTTTTTTCTTCTGGTGCTTCCTCCCTCCCCCAGCTTCGGAATTCAGTGTCACTTCAAAGTCGTCTTGGGTCAGAAGAAAAATGTTAAGGAATCAGAATTAATGGCTTTAGTGCAGGAGGCTATGAAGGAGAAACTAATTCAGAGTTTAGGGTGGCTTTTCTTAGAAATGTGAAGAAAACAAAACTAGTCTCAGGTGGAGGGTGAGCACAGCTCTTTAATAGTGCAAACGGGGCAATGTGTGTACGCAATTTATGTTAAATGCTGATGGTAATCCTTCTTTGACTCTAGTGCCCTGTACGCTATCAGTTCCACAGAAAATTCCTGTTTATCCTTGCATTACATGCATTTGTTTGTGCTACTGTCATTGGCAACCCCCTAGCTACTTTATTTTCTTCTTTCCCACTAAGTGCTTGTGTATTTTACAGAACTATTCAGTCTCATTTTAGGGCTCTTTTTTTTCATGACAAAATGATGAAAGCATTTGATTTCTGTTTTTACAGAAATTTAATCCTTGCTTTGGCTTCATAGCGGTTTATTTTTCTAGTGATTGTAGCTTTTTGTATGCCCTTTAAAATTAGGTCATGAGGTGTTCAGGGGAAGCATCTTTTCTAGTTTTGTAATAGCACTTAGCTAAAAAAAAACAACCTGTAAATGAATATTATAGACAAATGCTTGTGTGGTGTGATAGGTGAAGAAGGCATAGATAAAATAAAATACACACAGTATCTGTTTACTGAACAGGAAGACAGCATGATGAACTAGAAACTTATGTTGCAGAATATGAATTTAGATCTGAAATGCATTTTAAACCAGGGCAAGATCTTAAATGAATTTATCAAAAGGTGTGGATTTTCTAATGTTTCAATTTGTTCGTTTTTCACAAACAAGGCTCAACAGAAGGCAAAGGTAAGGGCAGAGTCTGTTGTTTGGTACAGGTTTTGTCAAGGAAAATGGAAGTTGCAGGGCAAGCGCTGCATGGTTTAGCTGACCAGAAAATGTCCGTCTTTTTGTATTTATGGCTTTAGCTAAAGCATTAAAAACAAACTAGGCACTGTAAAATTAAAAAGAGGTGTTAAAGGTTGGTTTTGTGCGTGCCACTTACTATAAAGCTTTGTAGAGGTACTAGGCTGTATGTTTTCTGAAGTCTGAGAGGGAAAATAGCTGCTTTGCTGTATTTTTTAAGATCAACTTGAGCCTCAATTAGGGTAGTTACGGTAGAGTGTAATCTGCTGCATCTGGCTATTCCCACATGTGAATTTAAAGACTGGAACTGTGTTCAGTGAGTCAGAGGAGAGCATCCCTAGAAGAGAGGAGCTGCTCTGACGGCAGGGCAGGGGGCTAAACCAGACTGAGAAGATAACAGCGACTCCCTCAATCTGATGGCGTTGCTTGTAATGTTATCTGGGTGAACATCTCCAGGAGAAGCTGTAACACATCCCTGGGGTGCAGGCGAGTAGGTTATTTGTAAGCCGTGGGTACCGGAACAGCTGACTCCTCACCATGCCGAACAGGATTAAACAGACTGACACTCTGGGATCGCTTCACTCAGTAAATCCTACCTGCTGCGGCAACGGGCAGCCGAGTGGCTGTAAATACTGGATCCTGGATTTAGGTACAGTTATATGCGATAGCGATAATGGGCTGGGAGGAGGAGGAGGGTGGGTTGGTTGGTGAATGTTTTCAAATCATAGCAGTTTAGTAGGATGCTTTCTTTTCTCCTTCGCTCTCTGCCTCTCCCCTCCCTCTGACCCCAGTCAAAAAACACAGGTTACAACAGAAAGGACCTGTATGGGAAAGGGAGCAGTTGTGGAATGACTCTGCTCTGTAAACTACTGGGATGCTGCACAGTAAGCTCTTTCAGAAAAAGCGTGTAAAATGCATGTGCTACTTTTTTTTTTTTTTAGTTGAACTGTGGAAATGAGAAACTGTTATTAATGTTAGTCATTTGTTTTAAGAGCTTAGCGTAAATTTTCTTAGAATGTTGCTGCTAAACCAAAAAAATCATAGTTTGTTTAATATCTGTCGCTTCTGTTAAATTTTTGTTGAGAAGCAATGTTTTTTTGGAGTAGAGCTTTAAAAGAGTGGTTGGGAAATAAATTGGTCTGTGTGAAATTTATTTAGATGCATCATAGATTCTGAAATGTAATATGGAAGAAAGCTGTGCTGTTTCAGTCTCGACTGGAGAAGCACAGAGGTTGGAGTAGGGATGTTCATATTAAACTCAGTTGTTGGGTCTTGTCCTCCTCCTCCCTTGTAATTTTAACAGGCAACAGTATTTGTCCTTGGTATTTGGACTGTTGTTGCAGAACAAGTTTGATTCTCGTATGTAACAGTCTGAAATGTCTGCAGGACAAAACTGTGCTGACCTTCAGTGTCTGGAGCTGATGCAGCTGTTGGGACGCTTCCTTTTCAGATGCAACTTGTCTGTGGCTAGGTTCAAGTCTTACATACGTGTTGCTGTATGCTGTGTGCGAATACTTAAAATAAGCAGCAAAAGGCAAGTTATAATGTTGTTTCACTTGTTAGTGTCCAGTCTGCTGTTACAGATGGACTGAGAGGAGAGAGGATGGTAGAAGGGTTGCAAACATGAAATCAAGATGTAGCGGAAAGTAATCTTGGAGGGGATGTCTGAAGATAGGGTCACCCATCAGTGGGAAGGTAGAAGCTCTCAGTAGTTCCTCTAAAGGTAACGGGGCATTGGAGTACCAGCCAGAGGGAGTTAATGTTGGCAGGCTATCATCTCTGATCCCAGCAGCAGAGCTCTGTTCTCAGAAAGCTGCTCAGCAGCCCCCCGTGCTGTGCAGTCACTTCCTAAAACAGCAATTATTCAAGTTTTTCGAAGTAAACAAGTACAGAGTATGTTGGAGGGAGGTGGAGGTGAAAGGAGTCGATTACAAATAACAATTGATAGATGGAATGCTTTGCAGCAAAACATCTTGCAGCAAGCCTTCACCCGGAGCTGTGACTGCCTAGTCAGCTGGAGGTCTGTTAACGGCACAGCCTGAGTCTTTTCCCCTTTCTGTTGCTTTGCATTCTCCTGTCTTCACTGGAGCTTGTTTGCTTCATTTTTGAACTCTTACTGCTGCAGAGGTTAGTCAGGCTCAGATCTATCTGGTTTTTACCTCCAAAGATTTTTTAGGAAACGTGTTTTAAAAAGTGCTGGGTGTAGTCAATCCCGATCAGCAAGATGCTTTCCATTATTACCGTAAATTAGGATCATAGACATGTACAAAGTCTTGTTTGGCAAGCATACATGATTACACAAACATTCTTCATTGTTCTCTTTCTGTTTCTTAAAAACAGATGTCCATGTGTGCAGACCATGTTGTAAGGAAGCTCAATAGCCTTTCGTAATAGGGGAACAAAGCTTACTTGCATACCCCAGTATAACTGTAGCTGTGCCATCTCTTGAACTGGAAAGACTAAAAATTGTATCTGAAGTATTTCTGGCCACTGCAAACTTAAAACTGGCAATCTGGGATTTAGATGAATATTCAGAATGTACTCTAGTGCATCGTTTTAGTCATAGAAGACTGTAACTGAGGCTTCGGCTTTGCTTAAAGAGTTGAGCAATTAAAAAGTTTGGGTTTTTCATCATTAAAATGTTAGTGTACATGTGAAATTAATAAATATGTACTCCTGTTTAATTAAATGATCTGAGTTTTTTCACCACTTATTCACAAAGTCTGAAGGAAGAAAAATGCATTCAGATTTATGGAGAAAGAGAATAGGGTTTAGAGTAATGAATTGGCAAGACACTACTGAAATTGATAAATAATTATTGTATTTTCGCCTTTATCTGACATCAGTTGGAGAAGGCAGCGGTGATGGTAGGAGGAAACCAATTCTCATGGTAATTCCACCCATTCCTGTAATTTAAAAATGCTCTGCATTTGAGGCAAGCGGGGATAATTATCAAAGTTGTTTATGGTTATTTGGCTGGAGAGAGTGCTGAGTAGTTTGGAACTGAATACTGGAAATAGTAACATCTTTTTTCAGTTACCTTATGAGCTAGAAGAAACAATAGGATGTATGTGTTTCAGTCCCTAAGTGGATCGTGTGAATCTATATTTCACTTGGGAAATTTGAGGGGCAAATTTCATGGATGAAATCCAGGAAATAAATCTACAAAATCAGAGTTTATCCTGAAGTTATTAACTATCCGGGGGCTGGTTTGGGGGAGGGGAGGTGGTTGTTCATCTGACTTTGAAGAAATGCTTTTATTATATGTGCAATAGATTGCTTAAAAGAAAGTATATGAATCAAACTAGCCTTCTTTTTCCTCTTTCATAACATTTTATCGTATATCAAGCCTCAGAAATAATTCATCCATAAAACAGGATGCTTTTACTATGGAGTAATTGTTAGCAAATGGTGTCTAAGAGAGGATAAGAGGTCTCTGAGGACTGGACTCAGAGGATGCAGTGGGAGTGCCCAGTATTACTAATAGGTTGGTGTCATTCTTGGCATAGATCCACCTCTACACTTTGAAAGTCTATTCTTTTAGAATACAGATGGAAGCTGTTAAGCATGTGCTGTTTGTGCTTTTCCATCTACACTAAGAGCATGCAACAGAAATCCTCCTGACACTGAGCTCATGTGTCAGCTATATAGTTACATATGCAAAGGTACTGCTTTCCTGACCTGTATGTTCTTCCTCACTGTTCTCACAGCGTGGCTTTTTCAAATCCTTAGGCTGCAGGACTTGCAAGAGAGTTAGTTGAAGGTGCTGTTTCTTTGTTAGTAAAAACTGAAACTACATGTCAGATATTGCCAGCAAGTTTTCAGGTGTAGGAGTTTCTGCCAGAGAGATGCTGATGTCCTTTCATAACTGCCATCCCTACTCATGAACCTGAAGATTTGAGGTTTAGGTTTTTTGCTCTGATTGAGCTGAGAAGATCCACGATTATCCATAGTTTTATCATAACTGCTCCTAATTTTTGTCTCCTGTAATTTGGATATATCTTTTCAGTCACTTGAAAAAGCCGTGTCTTCATTCATGTAGCTGTCAGGCGGGTTACCTGCTGTGTGAAATAAGCCAAGACTGGGCAGCAGTGCGGATCAGACGTGTGGATGGAGTTAGCCCCAGGCAGCCTTCTGCCTCTGATCCTTGGCAGTCGGCTCCCGCCACTGCAGCCCTTTCCGTTCTGACCTTGTATAAGTACTGCATGAAAACAGGGTAATTTAAAATGGGCCTGTTAGCCCTAGCTCCTTCTCAAACCAGCTACTCGGCTCCTAGTTTTAAAGATATTTGAAAGATGTAAATGGAAAATGTGTGCTCTTCTGTAGGAAATGTAGTTAGGTTTATAATACAAACTTCATGTAATGAGGACTTGTAACTCCGTGTCTGTAATAAGAAAAACACGTTTATATATAAGCACTTTTGGATTTTGCTAAGATGACTGTATTCCTGTGTATTGCTAGTGAGGCAAATTCAAAATGTTAAGTAGTGAAGAACTTCTAGGTTTAGCTTCAAAAAGATGATGGGAAAATGAGTAGTCAATCCCAAGAAGGCTTCCGAGAGAGTGAGACACACCAGAAGGAATATTGATAAAACTTTGAACAGAAGGGTGGAGTTTGATTTCATACCGGTGTCTCTTTACCTCCTTGCCACATTTCTCAGACAATATCTGTAACTAAACATCTGATGCATACAATTTTGTATCATGGTCAAAAGTTTGTAATGAGTGGATGGGCTTAAACTGAGCAGTGCAGAACTGCTTCAATTCATATTTCAACTTAATTTCCCTCTTGCTACGTTACACCTCTATTTTAAACAAATTACTTCAGCGAGGCAGCTCCATACGATGAGCTATCACCTTACATAGTGAAAGTTTCCTCTAGGTGCTCATTGCGAGACTAGTAATGAACAATGTGTTCCTAATCTGCCTTTGAACATGGCTACAAGCAGCTGTAACAATCCATTGCATTTGCTCATCTAGGCTTGCACTGGGTCTCTCTCTCTCCTTTAGTGGAGGTAATGAGAACAACAGAATTTAGGTGGTGTAAGTATATTCCATCCTGCTTTGAAAAGACGACATCAGTAATCTTAACAATCCTTTACCCATGAAGACTGGTTTTCCTCACAGAGAATAGTAAAATATGGTTATTAAACCCCTTCTCTTTTTTTTTTTTCTTCTTCTTTTCCTTGCGTTTGAACATGGGTTTGGACACCTCCAGTCAATCTTCTTAAATGAGTGGTTTAAAAAAAAACAAAACACAACACCACTCAAAGTATCCAACTGCATGGGGTAGTTTGCCCTAAGAAGAGAGGTTCATGGAGATCAGCTGTCTGGAGGCATTGTATGAAATGTTGGGGCCTTGATGAGAAAAAGAAATGTTTTTTTCAGTAGAAAAAGGAATAGAAGCTAGTTAAATTCCTTATCCTGTTTCTTCCAGGTAACTTGTTTTCCTCCTAAATTTAGGCTTACAGTTGAGTCTATAACTTTAAAAAGTGATTTATTGTAGCAGTAATTATTGTTGTGTAGAAGTTATTGTTGATACAGATTCCCCCCTTCCCCCTGCTTCGGGGCTAATTAAAACGAACAATAAGAATTCTGGTTTATTGCCTTTCAAAAGAAGCTGGTTTGCTCTTTTTCTTTCCCTCTTTGTTTCCTTTTGATTCCTACTTCCAGACCAGTTTTGGACAGCTCTCCCATGATCCTAGCACATCATTTTCATGTGGCCACTTACGTAACATGAGACAGATGGGAGCTGGGGAATAATTTGAAGAATCAAGATTTAGATCACTGGTTGGACAAGGCAGTTCACAACGTCACCTTCCTCCTGAGCCTTTATTGGGAATAATTGAAGGAAATAAAAACAGCAGAAAAGTTGCATGGCAAAATGTAGCTTTTTAATTTGTACATGATGTGGGCTCGATTGTGCCAAAGAGAATTCAGCAATGCCTATGTTGTTCCTGAAGAGACTGTAATCAAGTTAACAAACATGGCAATGATGGAGTTTGTTTTTAGTGTTGAGTGTATTTTAATTGTACATTGAGATAAAGTGTCACATCTTCCATTAATTTATTGTTTGCTTGTTTTAAAATGCATCTATACCAAGGAGTTATCTTTCCCCTGTTAAGTCAAG
>Ga0181612_179688_pt1 | contig 16389 bp, 14 predicted proteins | sample HoacroProtozoa21_FD_119630 | JGI IMG/M metagenome (GOLD analysis project Ga0181612, IMG submission 119630) | Hoatzin crop microbial communities from Cojedes, Venezuel. Combined Assembly of Gp0051906, Gp0051904, Gp0051908
CCTCCCCGGCAGCGCGGGGCAGGGCCCGGCCTGTGGCCCCCTCGCCCGTCCTTCGCACGGCCGCCAAAGCCTGCGAGAGGCTGACTTGTGCTCTGGCCGCAGGCACTGCTCAGTGCAGCTCCAAACTTGGTGCTGTTTAGAAGGACCGCAGTATTTGTGAAGGAGCAGCTAGACTATTTTGCATTAATGAGAGCAGCTCCTTAGAGAGACGTTACAGCCCTGACAAATCTCACACCGCAGGGAAACGCTCGGTGTTCCCGCTCCCCCTGCCGCCACAGCCAGCACAGACCATCCGCAGCACCAGGCTTGCTTGTAAACATGCACCTGCAGGCATGTCCCCCATGGTGAAACCAAGGCACCCGGGGGGCTGCAGCTCCCGTGCTCCTCACTTGCTTCCATGGCTGTGGACAGACAACAGCTGAGTAAGGAGGGACTGAGCCCAAAACTTGGTTCTATGCCTGGGTGTGCCCGGCTGCCCTGGCCTCCGCGGCTTGAGGTGCCTTCTCAGCCTTGAAAAGCCACAAGTAGCTCTAGTGCCTGCCCGAGGATTCGGGAACTCTTGCTCCCCAGGCTGCTCCCTGAGCAGTTAGTTCCATGGTTGAACATTCTAAGCTACTAATCACAGGGCACTTCTATTCCCATTGCCACTGCACTACCAAGGCAACATCAAACAAATACAAACTCAAATGAAATAAGCAAAAAGGCACCAAAGCCTCTGGTGTGGTGACACTCCGTGTGATCCAGCTCCAGCCAAAACGAGCTGCTGTGAAGGTTAGGTCAGTGTTAGGCCAGGCAGGACGCTCCGCTGCAGAACAGCAAGGCAGACGAAGCCGCTGTGTCGGAGCAGGTAAGACAATGCTCCATCGCCAGCTGCAGACGGCAACCATCTCTTCAAACAATTGCAAGCCCACCTCTTCCATGCCACAGATGCCATGTTTTCTACCAACTAAAGCAACATCATCATCCGGTCCTCTCCCACTTCTTCCTGTATTTACTTCCTTGTAGCTTTTGCGGCTCTGGCTGGCAAACTTCACTGGCAGCTCCTCAGCTTAATGATGCCTGGCAACAGAGTGCTGAGGAGCTGAAAGGTGCAGTCAGCGTCCCGGGGGCTTAAAACAATGTTACTGCGTGGTCCCCCGGAGACGCCCCTGCCCTCCGGCTCACAGGGGACGGGCAGTCCCCGAGCAGTTCCCACCGCAGAGCTGGGCCTGTGGCAGCACAGCTTGCGTCACCTGGCCCTTGCTCTCGCCTCTCCTCAGCCTTTTGCAGGGTCAGGCTATTTAGACCAGCGGTAAGACTGCTCACACATGGAGCAGAAGCAGGAGGATGGGATTAGGCCTGCACGGCCCTGTGTAAGGAGACCACAAACGCACAAATAGTCTGTGTTTCCTCTCAATTTGTACTTGATGCACTTGAGCCCCTGCTGAAGATAATTTCCTAATTAACCCTCATAACTTCCAGGTTAAGGAAATTCTCTGGAGAACAGGGAAGAGGATCAAGAGAGTGTTGATGATTACATGTAACTCAGCTCCAAATTGCCTTTTTGTTGATGGCTACGAGAACTGTAACAGAGTTAAAAGTGAAATTCTAACAGGAATGAAAGCAGACATTTATGATTTCTACACCTGCAGAAAGTTGTTAATAGTCATGTTCATTTCTTTACTGGGCTACAGCTTCCTCATCTTTCCTAGACCTAGAGGGATCAGGTATATCCAGAGGCTCTGAGAAGCAGACATACTCCCGAAGGTACACGGGGACAAGGTGGACCACATCAAACTGCTTCCCCTGCTAGCCAAAGGATGTATTTTTTTAAGTAGGCCATCTTCAATCATTCATGATCTGCAAGACTAGCACCGGTATCTTCTCCTGGAAAAGGACAGGTACCATGTATGTCAGAGGAAGACACACCACTCCTGTAACAGACAATTCTACAGTGAGGGAAGAGCTCGTCCCTTCTTGCTTGCCTGATCACTGCTGAGTTTTTTCATCTGCCAGTCATACAGTCCTCTTGTCACAGCACGGCTTGCCTGAGTCACGCTTGCAAATGCCTTATGCAGTAGGTGTGGGTTTCCAGGTAAAATTTTAATTGCATTAAAATCCACAGAAACTTCCTAGTGAATTAACTAGAGCAAGAGCTTCACCATCAAGTTTTTTCAGAACATTCAGGTGGTTTTCTAAGCAGGTAATTTACCTTTCTCTCAGTCTGGGGTCACAATCAGCCAGTGGATATGGTAGCTCATACAGAGTATGTACACAGGTACCTTAATGCCATGAGGTCATGGGCAACTCTGAAAACTCTGGAAAATATCTATATTCTTTCTCATTTTTTCCTCAACTGTTAGTCTAGTGCTTTCAGACCATAAGCCAGAAACCTTTTTTTTTCTCCCAACCACAAAAGAACTGGCCAAGGAAGGACTGAACCTAGAATATCGGGCCCTATGTTCCTCTCTGCCTTCAATGAAGTTTTGTTTGTTTGTTTTGTTTTGGGTTTTTTGGGGGGTTTTTTTGAAGTCTTGGAGGAAGAAAGGACAGCTCAGAATCCATTTTTAGGCCTGCTAGGGTACTTTTTTTTCCAAGCTGTGGATTAACCTATCTGAACATTGGCAAAATCATAGGCCTAAATACTTTTGAGATAAAACTAGAAAGTTTTAAGAAATTCTCTTTTCTGCGCTTTGACTCCACTTTCTCAATGGTGAGGAATTTTTCAATTCGTTTTTCATCAAAACCACATTATCCAGTTTTCACAGCATCAGTAAGACCGCAGACGTACTCCCTCCCTCCTTTTCACACAACAAATCAAACACTGGAGATTCTCCAGTATTCAGTTCTCCAGGTTTGTTAAGAAAAGTGTCAGGCACTGTAAGACTTCTGATAAAACCATCAGTTACTAACACTGAATTTTCTCCTGAAAGCAGCACTAAAAGAGTTGGTGGATGAATTCCTGTGATGGAATTTCACTAATTACATCAGACCTGACAGTATTAGGTCATGTTTCCATCGTAGAAGTGTTTGTTAGATTTGATCTAACAGGGTGAAGGGTTTGTTAATTTTCTGTAGCATTTCTATACTGTCAAAATCCCAAGAAAGCATGGTTACGCTGGTATTAAAGTTGTTGGTGTCTTCACGGGGAACTTACACAGTAAGTCATATCAACGAAGGCCCACTTTGTTAGTGCAACCTGTTTCGGTAGGAAGAGGCTTGCTGGCTCAGCTGCCACAGAGGACACACACGCAGACACTTTTCCCCCCAGTTGCTGCCCTGGTGATGGCACAGGCATTCACTCACGGACGCCAGCAGCCTCCAACAATCCAGAGAGGATTTAGCTGAACCAGAGCCATAGCACTGGTTACGTCCCCATAGGGCAGACAGCAAGCCCTGAGAGAGGCAGCAGGGCGTGAGAGGGCTGAAACGGCTGCTCTGCCCCATGCAGCCAGCACCGTCCCACAGGGTCTGGGGAATGGGCACCACCAGCTGCAACCAGGCAGGGGCTGACCACTCCGGAAATTAGCTTGTTCTCTTCCGCACCCATTCAGCGAACTCAGCGAGGGACAATTAACAGTACACTCTATTGTCTACACACAGTGACTTATTACAAATTCTATTACTGCCTATACCGAGTTATGTATAATAAACCCACTACTGTAAGGCAGTTTGGGACATGCCTTTTGAAACCACTGGCTCATCTTCCGGAGCCTCGCCTTTGAGGAATTTGGGGTAGGTTTTTTTTTTTCTTTTCTTTTCTTCTGTCCCACAGTCAGAAGATAAACAAAGATCTGCTGCCTTTTTATCTTTAATTTTTGGCATTACTCTGAAATGTTTCCATGAGCTCAAGATCAAGCTGTTTTGAAGCCATCGCGCAGTAATCACCAAGGGCACCTACTGCATGTTCAAATGAAGGCTCTCCATTGGAAAATCAACCCAGTTCTGCCTGTAGTGCTCAGATTCTATCAAACTGGTCCACTGTCTCTATTTGCAACTGATGTGTCCGAGTTGTGTATCAGAGAACAATGTTTTTCTCCTAACTGGTCACAGGCGTAAATTATAAAACGAAATACATTTCTAAAGTGAAGTAAAACCTTGTCAGGCCACAGAGAGTCTCTAAGACATCAGATCATATAGCCACCCAGAACATTATAAAAGAAGAAAGCACGAGATATCTAGCACTCTCGATCATTCATTAGCAGTCCCTCTGCAGCAAGGGTTGTATATATCTAAGTGCTGCTTTCTCTTTTGTGCAAAATATTGAAAGTCCCTCGACATTCCTCTGTTTTCCTGAGCATTCTCCTTTGTCAGTTGCTACAACTAAATAAAGCAACTCCACACCCCAAACTGTATCTCCATGATCAAGCTCTGGGTGACTTTTTTTTCCTTCTTCCAAAGTAAAGAGATACTGCTTAAACGGACAGTTTTGGGGTCAAATGCCGCTGCAAAGAAACTCAATGGGATGAATTTGGGTCAGTAACAATGCGTTCCTTATTTCTCAATGTGAGTCAGGGAGGTTATGGTTCTGTGAATGTGGATGTGGCACAGTTGGGTAGGAGGTCAACAGCACAGAGTTAAGTACTATTTTCAGCATTGTCTTCTCCATCAGCTTTTGAAGATACAAAGCAGGGGCTGTCAGTATTCATCCACTTTAGCTCTGGAAATACCTATTAGGAAGACTGGGAACTGATCTCATAGAAACCCAGCAAGCATCATCGTATAAGCCTGGATCCTCGGAGTATCCTGACATGAGGTAGAGTTCCCTGTATCTCTCAGAACAGCAATACTAAAAGCCTTTCTCCCTGGAGTGGGGGATGCAAATCACACCTGTCCACTTCCTCACAGCATCAGCTGAGAGGAAAGCCTGAGCTGCCCCTCGTGCTGCAGACATTGGAGCAGTGTTTTGGTCATTTGTTATGTGTTAGCTCAGGTAATTCACACACCAGAAAAGCCTGTGCTGTAGCAGCACATGACTTCTAAGAGGCTAATTTATCTCACAGAAGCTCCAGACCCTGGCCTCTCTCTGGGCCTTAGAAAACGTTCCACTCTTCCAAACATGCTACACCATACACCATACCCTTTCTCTGTTTGCAATAGTAAATAGTGATTGTAAATTTGAAAAGAGAAAACTTGTTTCTTACAAATATTTATTAATTCTACCTAAACATTCTCTTGACTCTGAAGGAGTTATGATTGACTCGTCTGCACGGAGGGAAAACCCCCTAAATTACTGATTTAACTATAATAAATTGACCGAACAGACAGTAATCTCTCTAGCAACCTACCAAAATCTCCTTTGTGTGATCCTTATTTCAACCCAGCAGAACTGGTCGCATTTTAGTCATGCAGAGCAAGACCGTCAAACAGAAGTTGATATACAAAGTTCCTACATTCCTAAATCATGTGTGCAAGTATCTACCCATGTGCACAGAAAGCATCACGTACATTAGGCTCAAGCAAATGGGCATGGAAATATGACTTTTTTTTTTCTTTTCAAAGTATAATCACATTTCTCAGTCTTTGTGGACAGTTCCAAACTGGCAATAAGGTGCCATCTACTTATCTGTTCCTTGGAAGTCACCAAGCAATGCAAAGCAGCATATACAATCGTATAAAACAAATGATTCAGACTATTCTTGGATGTTTCCATTTCAACTTATACTTGCTGAAACTGTGTAATTAATACACAATCACTGGTAAATCAACAGCCAGAGAAAGATCTGCCAAAATACCGCTATTAAGTGTTTTCTCAAATAGTGCAGCATCCAGACCCTGACACAATGAAAACTTTGATCTGTTCTTATAAGCCTTCTCCATGACCTTGGCGGGAGCAGCACCAGGATTTCATTCTGTTTGTTCTGTTAGTGCTAGCACTCAGGGAGCTCTCTCTGGACACAGAGGCTTTACGAGATTGCACATCACTGTTCTTTACGCTGTTACCCTTTCAGTCCACAATACAACTCCCATTGATCTCAGTGGGGATAGCTAACACAGGACAGCATTGAAAAGCATATTGTAGTGTAAGCTCCGGAATAAATTTACCTGATCCCTACAGATAGTGTCTTTTGTTCCCTAAACTACACCTGCCTGAACAGCCCTCCCTCCCTATTTCCCATATGATAGCCCAACCGACAACGGCAGATGAAACAGCGAGCTGCCTGCTGACTTGCCAGAGGACGCACTCACTGACTGACTGGCTTGCTGCTGCCACGTAAGATGAACAGCGCTTGAGTTTAGATTGCCTTTCCCTCAAGAAGGAACTAGTTTGAGCCTGTCTTTTCTATCCAGCCAACTTTTTAAGAAAATATTTTAAGAAAACACTTCAAAATAAAAAATAAAAAAAAGGAACTCAGTAGAAAGAGGACTTTCACTTCTCTCAAATTTGACTGAAGCTGGCCAAAACATTCAACATTGCTTGGGTTGATTGGGAGAAGACGACAGGCACAAAACACAGCCTTATAAGCCTCACTTCCTCAGCAAACCAGGATAAAACACTCCAAACTCAGACAATACCACCAAAACGCAATTGGTCAATAGGACTGCCTAGACAATATTCTCTACCTCCAAAATTATCTAAAACCCCAAGTGTCATATCGCTAAACTGAAACAATTCTGCTCAGCCTCTAAGTTCTTGCCCTGAATGGTGCAATTTTCAAGTGTATTTTGTCTCCTTGTCCTACTCTTTGTCCTAACTGCTTTAAACTCCATGTTTACTAACAGCAGACTAATAATGCATCTTAAAAAAAGGAATTAGGATGGATTTCATTAATGCTAACAACTTGGCTATGTTCTCACCATATGAGCACACTGTAAGTAAAACATTTCTTAGGTCAAATCTTGGGCTTATGAAACACTGAATTACTTTGTTCAAAGTCCCTGTCAACTTTCCATTAGTTACTGATAAATCAAACATGCTAAAATGATGCAGCAAGTAATCTCCTCCCATTTGGAACATGTGTGGTCTCTTTGGGACTGGCCTATTTACAGCAGGTATGATGTTTCACAGGCTTGAAAAGAACATGGGATTTCTTTCCTTCATGCTTTGAAAGCATTCAGATTTTTTTTTTAAGGTATGATTTTTTGTGGGTTTTTTTACTTACTGTTTTGCTACACTTCCCATCACAGTGGGACTTGCATTGATTTTTTCCTTTGATCCGAGTATAGACCAAGCCTTTCAAGATTTATCTGGTGACAAAAGAACAGCTTCTACAGAAATTGCTTTTCTTGTGTTGATGGCAACTCAGTTAATATAAAGCTAACCTCCTGGATATAAAGTCTCCATCTCTCCCCTGCCTTACATTTCCTCTACACATTCACTTTTAGGGCAGGCTCTGTAAACTTATTGGCTTGGCAAATGCAGACTCCAGCCTTGTTCTGTTCCTTGGCTACAGCTCTCTTGAAGGCAAATTACCACTGGACAGTCTCTCAGCCCCAAAGCTGCCCTGCCTTCATCCTACCCAACTCTAAGTACCGAAAAATGTTTATATCCAGAAATAAGGACTTACGTGGCTGGTGTCCAAAGCAGATGGACTCTCTGGGGGGTCTGGGCTTTGCAGTTACTTTTGTTCACTGATCCGCTGCCTCCCTCAATGACAGGAACGATCAATGGTATGAAGAGGGAGAGCTGAAAAGGAAACAGGCTTTTTTCGGAGACGACAGGGAGAACCTGGAGCTACAGAGTAAAGAAGGCAGGGTTACTACAGCTAGTCCTCAAAACTCTGACCACCCCACAGACAGTACCGCAGTCCATTACAGCAGCAAGAGGAGGGACTGGCTTATAAGAACTGTGTCAGTATCACACTGAGTTTGTGCTCGACCACTTCTAAATATGCCTTAAAAAACAGACTGAAATACGTCACCAGTGGAGACTGCAACACGGTTACCATATTTTATTGCTGCAGTAGTCAAGAAGTTATTGGTTATTGCTAGGATTGCTTAAGAGCAAAGATTCTAAGGCAAAGGCAGAGTACAATGTTGAATTTGTAGATTTTTTCTGTAATCACAGTATATTAAAAAAAATACATGAAAGAAATAAATCCCCTAGAAACAAACATGCAAAAATACATGGAACAACTTGTAACTGTTGGAGGAATAATTCTGTCTCTCTCCTATTGGCACATCCCCTATCCTATATTTAACCCTCCATAGGCAAAGAATCCTCTCCTCCAGATATGGATGGAATATTTTATCTCGGCTCCCAATTATCATAGACATATGAGGTTTAGACATCTAATCTCTGGAAGACACTGCTCTCTGCATAAACAGTCGTTCAACAGATAACATTATTCATTATTTATTTATATGACATTAAAATTTGAGTTTACAGCCTAAACATGAGTCTGCGCATTTGTGAGAAGATACAGAACTAGTCTGCTCAGAAAGACGAATTTCCTGCTTTTAAGGAACAACAAACATTAATTTATAGTTACAGAGACCACTCACATGGGGCAATACCAATTATCGTTCAGTACCTGTAGAGAATTGGCAAAAAAATTGGATGTCAAATGACAGGGTATGCTGTGTGCTGTGCCCGCAGAAAACACGGTCTGTTCAATGTTTCCAGTTAAAGGTCTGCCTTTTTCAATCCCTTCTGTTTTACCAGGAAATCTCAGAATCAGTTCTAAGTGACAGCCGAACTGCTGGCCATCATATATGCATTTCTGTCACATGTCGTTAACTGCTAATTTCACCTGGGTGTACAGACTTCACCATGTAAAATACACTGAAAAACATCTTAACTCAAATGGTTTGAAAAGAGGCTTCAAAAGATTAAATAAGGCTGCAGAAATTGATAGATTTTTCGCAGAAAAGTAAGGGCAAATTCCTTCTACCAGTTCAATGTGAAAAAATAAATAAAAGTGAATCAAAACAAAAATGTTTGGAATTGATTCTAAAGTATCCAAAGACATGAAAGTCATTAATATTTATGACATCAAATATTAGTTATATTTGATGTTTAACAAAGACTTGTCTGTTTCACTAGAAATAGCTTTCTTATTTTCTCATGAATACAGAGGCAGCCTTATTAATAAAACAAAATACCATAAAGGAAAACAAGCAGAGACTGAAGGTTCTGCTAGTTTTTTAAGGGTTTGTGTTCTGCTATGTTATGTACTTATTTTTGATGGTTTTCCCCTTAAATTATGAGCTTGGGGAAAGAGAAGAAGAAAACTCGAGTGTAAAGTTTAAACTGCTTATAAATAAGACAGCTATGTTTGAAGCTGAATTGCCTCGTCTGGGGAAAAAAAGAGTGACTACACCACACGCTTGAGAATCACAAATCAGTCCGCACAAACAAGCCCCAAGTCGCGCAGTGGAGCACTGCCCCAGCTGTGGACCCAGCCCTGCATCCTGGACCATGGGCGTCCACAGAGCCTGGACAGAATGGCTGCGGGGAGCCCGAGCCCCCACTGTGCTGGCCAGAATGCCAGCCTGCTCTCAGCTACGGCATCTCCAGCCTTTGGAATTAACAGACAGCACAGTCCAAACATTAGCGTACTTGCCTACAACTTAGGAAAACTAGGTTAATATTCCAACTTCTTCACGGAGTCCCAAAGTGCCTTTAAGGTCTTGTAGGGATTAAAAAAAAAAAAGCAGATGGGATCTCAGGAGATCATACAATCGTCTTCCTGCACCCAGACAATATGAAATAGGCCTAGACTGCCTTGAAAGTGTCTGCGTACCCTCTTCAACCTTGCAAACGGTTTCACAACAACCTATGTTACTTGCTCCAGCATCCAAGTATCCTTACAGCTGGTATTTCTGCGACCTGACCTATATATTTCTGTGCTGCAAACATATGTTGGGCGCCTTTGTGCCCACTCCCCATAAAGAAACCAACGCCATTTGCCAAACTCACAGTGACATTGAGCGACTGCATGCACAAACAGTTGTGAAGAATTCGAATCCTATTGTAGGAGGAGTCACCGGAGTGTCCAAGCCTGTGAAAATAACTAAGCTGTGGGAAACCTGAACCTCAGCTGCAGGAAGCCTGCAGGCTCACAACAGCAGCACAGAGCTGATGAGCTTTGGATGGATCTCTCTCACCAGCACCTGGGAGAAGTGCAATAAAGGGAGAGGCTCTTGCTCCGAGTACCCAATTGTACCCTAGAAAGCTGATCTAAAAGAAGCTGGGAGTACAGAAGGTACAAAAGCCCGACACAGGACAGTTTCAATACCTCAGACCCATACTTTCCTAATATGACCTCTGAAAAGCAAAAGACAAGAAAACTCACTGGCAGTACTGAGTTTGGTTCAGCCGTGAATGCCACTGCTCACCAGAGGTCACCCCGGGCCAGACCCCAAGCTACAGCAACAGTGCCCTTGCCAGCCAGAACTGTTCTTGCTGTGCTGCCGCTGACATCTAGATTTATCTTTCTATGTATTTTACGTCTTTTGTCTGTCTGAGCCAAGGGTTTTTTTGGGGTTGGTACCCTATGTAAATTAGAATATATGAATAAATTGGAAAGCTTATTTAATTATCCATGGACAAAGGAAGCATGACAGTTGTTTTGAACAGAAAAATCATTTTGTGAATGAATCAAATTCCGGTAAGAAGAGATGTTGCACCTGCAGTACACTTAGCCTGATGACTTCACCAAGTTTGCTACCCATTATCCATATTATAATCTTTAAAACATAATTAATTGGTCAGTTACACAATTCCAGCAGCAGAGCAGGAGCAAAAGACATCTTGCTTCTGAGGCCAAATGCAGCAAGCTGGAATTTTGGCAGGGCATGGAATGAATGTCATGTTGCTAGATGAAAACAGTCTGTGCTTTAAGGCTTGAATTTTATTCTATGTTTTGTAAATACAGGCTGGACCTGCATGACAGGTAAAAGAACCCACAAAATGCCTGTTTACTGGTTATGGCATGAGGGATTACGAGGGACTGAACTGGGACACAGTCCAGATGTCACTCCTCCGCGTGAGACACTTCACCGGCAGGTGAATGACTAGGCCAGAATTGGGTCCCATGTCTTTTTTGTGGTTAAATGGCTTCTGGATACAACACTGATGGCTGTGCATCATGAAAGCTCTTCTTATGTTGTCTGTCATGACAGAAATGCTCATAGATACTTCAAATTCATGGAAAATCCTGCATTATTGCTCAATACTGTGAGTATGCCGCAGTGAAGAAACAGGCTCAGAAATCGACCACTATGCAAATCCAGTATGGAGGAACCATTAGGAAACATATATCCTTCTGTAAATTAAATCATATATGTACTAGCAGAGCTGCAATACAGCAGCTCTGTAAGTTTCTTTAACCTAGCAACAGTTTTCATCTTCGTCACTGAGGTTAGCTGATGGCTGCAAATGATTTTAGGACACACCCAAGCCTATTTGCTGGGCTTGCTTATTTCTTTACCCTTTTTATTTTAAGTGTGTGGATTTCCTACCTGGTGCCTACACACAGACACGCACAGATAAACAAAGGTGAAGACAAGACAGCTCCCCAGTTTAACCAGCAGAAGCTGTACTCAGTTGTTCACAGCTGAGCTGCTAGTGCTTCGTAGGTCTGAAACCGGGCCCTGGGTATGTATGGATTTTCAGTTGTCTGCACAGCAAGAACCCCCACTGCAGTCACCAAGAGTGCTAGGTGCAAGCAACGGAGGACCCTGCCCTCTCAGAACACCGGGGGAGCAAACATTTGTGGGAAGACTTGGAGAGGACTGAGAGACATAAGAAGAATACAGCAACAAGCAAGAACAAGGTGACATAACTGCAGGATTTAGAGGGCTTAGAATTAAACCAGAGCAGCAATGGGAGTTAGAGACCTGCATACCTGAAGAAACTAATCCTGAAGCTTAGGCTTACTTGCCTTCCTGTCCAGATAACACAGTCGAGTGCAGAAAACAGTTAACCATATTCAAATAAAACACAGTTTCTTTTTTCTAGAGAGAAAACAAAACTCTGATCCATCTTTATCAACAGAACTTTAAAACTAAAAGGTCTGGCACAAATTAGAAAAAGGGATGAGTTTAACTGTGACTTTCTAGCCGAGAACAAGCTCTGACATACGCATCGCTGTTGGCCACAGTGTTAGTCATCTCCCAGCAGTGATGGCAGTGACGGAGCTGTCGCTCCAGTGCTGCCAGCAGCACCCTTACAGGCAACTCCAAGAAATGTGTCAGTGACTTCAATAGGCACAGTATTTCCCCCCTTCAAAACTGCGTCAAAATGTACCCGATTTCATACTCTTTGCAGACTAGCGTTTTGCCCATGAAGATCAGCATGGCTAGACTGCAGGTTTCTTTCCACCGTGAGCACGGTAGGGAGTTCACCTGTCCCGCTCACCGTTCACGACTGACCCCAAAGCCTCCTTTGTTTTGACCTGTTCTGGTACGGAACAAAGTCCTGCTGTGAGGTGAAAGGCTCCCTTGTGTGTGTTGCCGTGAGCCTTCTGTAAGGCAAGAAAGAAGATGCTCACTGAAAACGACCCCAGTTCTAACTTAACTGGCATGAAAAAGAGCTTGCAGTTGGCACACAGTGTTTCTGCTGTGCGTAAGTAATTGTGAGACCAGGTATTGGCTACGTATTTTGTGCGTGTGTATGTGTGCAAACGAATGCCTCTGCGTGTGTGTATGCATGCATGTAGGGATATTCCCAGAAATTGTTTGGTTTTTAAAATGTGCTGGAAATTTAACTGAACTCTCATCTGGAGTCAATTTAAAATAAAAGACTTGGCATAGCTTTACTTGTATATCTTTCTTATGCATTTGTCCAATCAAAATGATAATGTAGACAAACTGTGGTCTGCAAAGTGTATTATCCAGCAATATCTCATTATTATGCAAAAAATCAGATATTCACAGCAACTGTCTCATCTATTTATTGTTTGGTTACTCATCTGGAAATTTTAATACTTTCTTCAGGGGCAGGGGCTGGCAATAAAAAAATAGATCTATATATCAAACCTTTAACTTCCAGCCATCATTGTGTGCCATAATACAGATAGAGTAGCTATCAGCTCTCTTTACCGTGTTGGTTTATTTACTTCAACTAAGAATAAAGATTCAAAGAGAACACAGTAACAAAGTCCACCACAAGCTAAATGTTCATGTTCCAAGGTGGAAGAAACCTTGACACACAATAAAAAAGAAAAAATAATGTAATCAATATGCAGCTATATGACTAATTAATTTATTAAAACTATACACCCAACCTTAATAACCTTAAAACTTCTCTGTTTTTTCCAAGTACATCAGTGGATCTACTGAAACACATCAACAGGCCTGCACCTCTGTATGTGTAGGTCTCATCATGGCTACAACAACAGTATTATCCAGAGATTTTGCTCCCTGGTTTAGTGAAACACTGAAGCACACGGCTCCCTGCAAGCAGCTGACTCGTCCTACTGACATCTCCAGCAGGGCTACGCATTATCTTCAAAAGGGCAACAGCCTCAAAACAGAGTGTTTGATACACAGGAATACCAAACTCTCGGGAAGCGCCACATAGCCTTCAGTCTTGTCACCAAATTCAGCCTCTGCAATTGCAGCAACAAGAAAGTGGCTTTTGTAGACTGAGCTTGTGAAAGCATTTTAACTGCCATCATGCCAACACAACTTCATATACCACATACTAATAGTATCAGGAGAGAATTCTATCCTCTGAAAATTAATAGGGCTTGATTTTAAGGGTACAACAGGTCTTTCTCCAGCCGTTAATACTTACATCCTGCCATGTCCAAACCCTCTTTTGTGGTGTCCTATTACAATATTCATTTATTGCTACAGTGATTGAGACTTTTCAAAGTACACAGGTGGAAGTCGGAAGCTCCAAATTCTTTCTCTATACATGTTCTAAGCACATTAACTCTCCCAATGTATTAGCCAATCGTTTTCGTCATGCTGTTATGCAGGTTCTTTAACTGCATACTTCCTTCCTGAGTGTAGTGCCTCGGTGCTGCATTTGGCTCGGTGGGGACTGAATCCCCTCGTCCCAACCGAGCTGATTCCAGCAGGATCTCTGTGCACTGGGAGCTCTTTGTAAGACCGGGATTTTATTGGGGAGACGGGGGGAAATCACACAACAGGTAGTGTGCTTGGATGACACAGTCTGCCACAGCCACGCGCAGTTTCTGCTCTCCGCCGCATTGCCACCACCACGAGGAGAGAAGACAGTCCCGCACCGAGCCCACTGGCCTCCTGGGCTGCCACTGTGGTTCCCCCCCCAGTCCTAGACCAACACACTCCACCTGGGCACCAGCCTCCAGCAATTGCCTTCAGTTTGTTCTCCTTGACAGCAAGTCAACTAAATCAAGATGCTTATTTATCACATCTCATGCACGCTTTTCCTCACAAAAGGCTACTTCTAGCAAATGCATCAGCTTTCAATATCACAGCCGCACTGATGGAATGGTTGTTAAAAACAGGTAATTCATTAAGCGAGCCATGTTTCTTACAAGAAAGGAGAACGTACCTACAGGCTAGCATATACTCATACACAGTTTTCATATTTTGGTTCAGATTTTCATTACATAAGTTATAATTTTAATGATAAAAATCACATTTTGAGAAAACAAATATAAAGAAAACTTAATACAAGAAATGTGTGATTCAGGAAGAACAACCAGATTAAAACAGAAAGTCAGATGGGAAACCACTGCCACACACACTGATTTTCAGCCACCTCGCCACAAAGACTCTTTCACCTGCAGTGGGACAGGCCTGAATAACAGCTAGAAAGCTTCACAAGTAATTCCCCTAGCTATATGCATATGGTTAAGATGACTATCATTTCACATCCACATACCAGGCTTTATCGTGATATCTGACTTGGAGTGGTCATATACCTACAGAGGAATGGAAATTCGAGGAGGTGGTGTGGAAGGGTTTAAAAAAATTAATCTGTATGAATACTAACCTATTCCAATGTAATTCAGATTTTCCCTGTTTACATATTTGGAGCAAAAGAAAATTTAGTTTCTACTTACTGCTTTGTTTTGCTAATTAATTACTATAGAATTTAGAACCTGAATAAAATCATAGTGAACATTAAGTTACTCGCTGCACCTTTCAAGCAACAGGAAATGAAGTGACCCATATGCCTTTGCAGATTCCCATTGAAATCAAACTCCTTGTTGCTACAGGCCCTTAAATACATCACATAATGTGCAGGTTCCTAACTTTACTGTCTAAAATGAGACATGTTCCACATGTTCCTTTCTGTTTGGAAAGCTGCTAACAGATTAGGCACGCTGGTACAACCTAAACAAAGCATACAACATCACAGAGTATTACAGTCTCTGTTAACCTCACCAGTCGCACACACACCGCTGCCAAACACTGCGTATTTTTTTCAATCTTCATTTTCTGTAGATTTTAATAAAATACCAAAGGATTTTTCATTTCCATTGGCTATTTTTGGTTGGAGTGAGAAAACAACAATCTCTGAAACGTAACAATTAAAAGCCAGTCCTTCCAAGCTCATTCACAGCTACCTTATTTGTTTATTCTTGATGCTGTTCGATGAAGTGATCAAGTCAAGAAACAATACACTTGCCTTTGGGGGTTACTTAGCTTGGCAGCCGCGGGCTCTGCAAAACTTGTATGCCTTTAAACAGAATGTAATGGCACTGCTCAACTGGTTGTGAAACACCAAGTGATTGATGGGGTTATCATCTACTGCTTCAGTTTATCCCGAATTAATCTTGAGTGGAGTTACTTGTAAATTATTTAGCTGTTGATACTCACTATCCTTTGTCTCTGTAGACTTGTCTGAGGTCGAGAATAAGTACACCTCCTTTAACCTAGCTCCAAACAGGAAAAATTGACTGTCCTGATAACAAGTTACTAATCTCTGCTCAGCACATCATATCTGAACAACCAAATTTAGCCTACTCTGTGAATATTGCCTTCCATGAAAGAAGAGGTGCAGTCCATTCAAAAGTATTGCATTATCTCATTTGTGGTGTCCTTCAAGAGCGATTCTTGACCTTTCAGTAAAGAATCGTGACAAATTGGAGAATAATTTAGGCCTTATTCAAACAAGTGCATAAGTGTTCTGTTAATTCAACCCTTTAATTAGGAGGCCACTTGTATTGGGTGTGCGTGGCAAAGTTTTTCTAGCAGTGGTGGTGGGGAGCTCCAGGGGTGGCTGCTGTGAGAAGCTGCCAGAAGCTTCCCCCATGTCTGACAGAGCCAGTGCTACTGGCTCCCAGATGGACCCACTGCTGGCCAAGGCCCAGCCCATTGGCAACGGTGGGAGTGCCTCTGGGATAGCATAGTTAACAAGGGGGGAAAAAACTACTGTGCAACAGCAGTCAGAAGAGAGGAATGAGAGTATGCGAGAGAAACAACTGCACAGACACCAAGGTCAGTGAAGAAGCAGGGGGAGCAGCTGCTCCAGGCACTGGAGCAGAGATTCCCCTGCAGCCCATGGAGAAGACCATGGAGGCC
>Ga0181612_103868_pt1 | contig 16385 bp, 10 predicted proteins | sample HoacroProtozoa21_FD_119630 | JGI IMG/M metagenome (GOLD analysis project Ga0181612, IMG submission 119630) | Hoatzin crop microbial communities from Cojedes, Venezuel. Combined Assembly of Gp0051906, Gp0051904, Gp0051908
AGGGAACCCTTTTTTTTTGGGCAAGAATTTTTTTTTTTTTTTTTTTCCTTTTTTTTTTTTTTTTTGAGGTAAACTGGCCTTCTGTTTTGGGAGGGGGAAGAGCTGATTGCAATAAAGGAGTAAAGAGTTGCAGAATCAATGTTTAAATAGAGATTAGCAGGAATACCAGCTATCGGAAGCTGGTGGTTCTGAAGCTGAGATGGCTGACCCTCTTATGTTGTGTATGTGATCTTTCAGGTTGCAATTTCCCCAGCTGGCCCTGAGGCGAAGGTTGGGCCAGCTAAGCTGTATGTCTAGGCCTGCTCTGAAACTCCGTTCTTGGCCTCTGACTATTCTCTATTATCTTCTGCCTTTTGGTGCTCTTAAACCCTTGACCAGAGTGGGATGGAGGCCTATGAGCAGGGTAAGTGTGAGCAGGTCTCTTGCACTTCATGTACATGAGCTGTTTTGTACCGGAGGGAGCTGGCGGCGGCTGGGTGGAGAGATCCTTCGTATGGAACAGGCTGATCATCCCTGGTAGAGTGATGCAATTCAGATTTCCCTATAGGTTTTACCGTTCATAGTTATGTTTACTAATTGCTTCACAGACAAGTGATTTTTGCAGTAGCAGGGAATTTCTTTGTCCTCTAACGGTCAAGGGTCGACCCAGGAAAATCAACAGAAACTTTTGAATTCATTCAGTCATCTCCAAGTATCGGGGCGAGGATAAGGCAGACCAAACTGCTTCCACAGTTCCCTTTCCTGGCCACATATTTTAGCGGTCCCTTGCTTCCTGCCATTTTTGCACCCCGAAGATTGGTTTCTCAAGTTCTTTGAGCGTTTGTAATCCAGCCTGTCCAAATGATATGCAAATCTCTACTTTGACACTGTTGAGAGCGGGGAGTAGGAAGCCTTGCACATGGGTGTTCTCTGCACAGAATGCAACAACCACACAAACATTTTGATTGAAAACTGCAACAAAATTGGCATTCTTAAGATTATTTCATTGAACAGCTGTTCTGTTTGATCCCATCAACTTGGAAACCAGGCTCTTTTGAAGAGGAGGGATTTTTGTGGTTTTACAGTTGTATCTGCACATTCTCAGTGTTTGTGGAAAACTGAGCAAAACTGATTTTAGAAATTAACACTGTATAAGGCAAGTCAAATAAAATGGCAAAACATTTTTTCTTCAGTACTTCAGCTTACATAACCTAAGGCACTGTTGATTTAGAAGTTTTTATGTGAAGCAAGATTAGGTTGGTGTTTTCTTTCTGAAATATCACTGTATTTTAATGTGATGCAGGATGGTGAATTGTGAGTGAAATATTTTATAAGATGGACAGGCTCTCAGCTAGTGTGTGCTTCTATTTGTATTTATGGTTGTATTTTGCAAGACTTAATCACGAAGGATATGATTAATATTGAGAATAAAGGATGACTCTCACTAAGAAAAAGAAAGACCCAGACTCTTAGTTGGGAGTGAAATGTAGCTGAGCTGCACTGTTCAAACAAACCGTCCAGATTCAGCAGGTAACTACTTCTTTTGCAAAACTGGATTCAGAGGGTTCAGTTCCCTTGGCCCACACCCCTCCACCCCCCATTACAGCCTGGTCATACTGGCTTTTTGGCTGATCCCAAGCACCTCAAAACCCAGAAGAGTCACCTGCTGGGATCCCCAACAGGAAGACACTGTCGTCTGTCCAGTCACACCAGCAGCAGATACCCCATCCCAACATTGTTTCATTTATTTTTCTTGCTACTAAAACTTATGCTTTGGTGTAAGTCCAAAGGTGTATTTCTACAGGAATAAAAGTACTTTGTACTTATAATCTTGCCATTAGCAGGTGCCATTGTTGTGAGAGAAGGAGTAAGGTTGGCATAAGTTTATACCGGTGTAGCTGCATCCACAGCAGCATGTTTCTTCGATCGTACAAGTGTCATTAGAGCAGTACCATGCTGGGATGTGGAAAACGCCCTTAGCAGTCAATGCGTCTGAGAAGCACATCATCAAACACTGAGAAACTATTGTTCAGTCAAGTTTCATTTGGTTATTCACAACAAATGCACATCTTGATGAGCGTTATACTACGTGAGATGTTGTCTTTTTTTTCTGTAAGCTTCGTATTGGGGAGTTTCCAGTAACTTGAATCTGGAGCTTCAGCCTGCAGGGGAGGGGACTTTCTGACTTCAGGATAAAGGTTATAGTAAGTTTCTTCCTGTCCCTCATCTGCTCTCATGAGAATGGAGGGAATGAGGATGAAGTGCAGTGCTGATTTTTTGCTGACTTAAAGGCTACTTTGTATGTGGTGTAACCCTCTGAATTCGAGGGAGTCGTTAGCAGGAACAGTTTGATCCTTTCTGTTTTATGGGGAGAAGTAAGAGAAGGCCATCAGCGGGAAGAACTGAAGGATGTGGTGTAATTCTTTCTTTAGGTTGCTCTGTACAAATCGGTACCAACTCGACTGCTCTCACGAGCCTGGGGTCGCCTGAACCAGGTGGAGCTGCCCACGTGGCTCCGGAAGCCTGTTTACAGCCTGTACATCTGGACGTTTGGGGTGAACATGAAGGAGGCAGCTGTTGAAGATCTGCATCACTACAGAAACCTCAGCGAATTCTTCCGCAGGAAGCTGAAACCGCAAGCGCGGCCGGTCTGCTGTTTGCACAGTGTGGTGAGTAAAAGGAAATGAAGGCTTTACGCTACCCTGCCAGCTACCCCCACCCCCAGAGGAACCGTCCGCTTCAGGAGGAATGACTCAATTCCTAATGCGTTTCATTTTTTTCTCTTGGCTGTAGATTAGTCCCTCTGATGGAAAGATCCTTAATTTTGGACAGGTGAAAAACTGTGAAGTGGAGCAAGTAAAAGGGGTCACTTATTCTCTGGAATCTTTCTTGGGACCTCGCATCTGCACAGAGGAACTGCATTTTAGCGAGGGTGAGTTCTGCATCAGTTCTGCATTTATTCTGCTCTGCCCTTTCAGCGTTTTCAGAGATCAGGAGAAAAGAGATTACTTCTTTTTTTGCTTTCTTTCTCACATTGTCAGGAACAAAAGCAGGCCTGATTTTTGTTTTGTTTTATTTGGGGATAAACATGTCCCTGTTCTCTTTCTCACCAGCAGCTTTATACTGTCTTGCCTGGCTCATTCTGATTATCTGAAGTTAATTGCTTGGTTCGTTTTTATGTGGTTGTATTGACAATTACAATTGACTCCAAGATCTGCCACTACACTGAGGCTGTAGCACTCGTGCCATCAGACTGAAAGGTGCCCAAGCAGCTGGTTAGCAAAAATTGTATAAGCTGTTACTCCTTAACAAGCTTTATCTCAAGCACTCTGGTTCGAATGACTTGTGCTGTTACTGCTCTGCTGCACCTCGAGCACTGTCTCCAAGGCCTTGAGTTCAGATGAAAGCAACACCTTGTGCTGAACTGGCGAGGGGACTGAAGAGACAGAGTTCTGCAAACAGTAGGGTTATTTTCAACACACGCACAAAGGCAACTAATTCTGTTCTTGAAAGGGTGGCTTTTGGAAAAAATCCGCTGCACTGGATTTCAGTTTCTGCTTTTCCATGTAGGGACAAGCAAACACCAAATCTGAGGAATTTGCAAAATGATTAAAACAATACAGGATCTAATTTTGTTGTAGAAGGAAAGCAACACTTTGAAATACTGAATTCCTGGACAAAGTGTATCTTCTTGTAGTCCCAGTAATACATGTGGACTGCATTTAGTCCTCTGCTGTTACCACTGATTCTAACGCAGGCTGCTTGGCTATGCTAGGTGACTGTGAAGAATATTTTCACCCCCTTTCTTCCCGTGGTTTCTTTGCAGCCCCACCTGGTAACTCTTTTCAGCAACAACTAGTCACAAAGGAGGGGAATGAGCTCTATCACTGCGTAATCTACCTTGCACCAGGGGATTATCACTGCTTCCACTCACCCACTGACTGGAGAGTGTCCCACCGACGTCATTTCCCAGGTAGGTTTCTGCTCCTAGAAAAGGAACGCAGAGCAGCTGTGGAGGGAAGCAGTGGTACGGGCCATTGCTGAATGGGACACGCCAGGGGAGCAGTTGTGCAGTCGTGTGATAGATAGTGGGAGAGAAGCGATTTGTCACGAATGGTAGTGAATTTTATGGTAGTGTAGTTTACCAGAACAAATCACATATAAATGGTGAAAACAATAATATTGTCTTCAAGCTGTGTTAATTCTTTGAAATAACTGTTGATGCATGCTGACCTGACTCGTTCCCAAACACGATTTGTTCAGCTTACACCTGAAATACAGATAGTTCTGTTCTGCAGACCAGAGCAAACAGCAGCCTAAAATACGACTTTTCTCCTTGTGCGTGGCAAAGAAGATGCAACTAAACCATTATGCTGCTGGAGCTGGGATCGGATGGTTTTGTCCTCCTCTTGGCAGATCATCATACTGTAATTCAGCAGATAACAAAAATGTTTTACTTCTTGGTACCTAGTAGAAACCTAAGTACTTGGATTTGGTTTCAAACACCATGAGGGAGAGACAGTGACCTGCCATGAGGTTTGACAAATCTGTCAAGTTCCAGATAGAAGCAAAGGAGTTTTAGTGAAGTGCTGCTGTTGGCGCAGTGAGGCAAAGCAGGTGCATTTTACTGCCAAAAATGTGTGTAGTGTATACACCATACTAAACTACTTAAGGACTATGCAGGCATTTAAATCTTTGAGGTTCTTCTCTAATCAACCTCATTTTTTTAACTGATTCACGTTCTTAGAATCTCGTGGTCAGCTCTAGCTAGATAGCTACTTGGTTTTCAGCCACAGTCTCAGTAACGACTTTTACGCATTTACTGAAGAGAACTGGAAGGGGCTGCTCTCGTGCACTGGATAGGTAACCAATAAAACCTGTTCCCAAGCTGTAAAAAGTTTCTTTAGCTTCCTTTTAGTAGCCCGTAGCCTTTTGTTAGATGAGCTTAAGTGCTTATTAGATAGAACTGAAAGCACCCTTCTGCAACAAGACAGACAACTTGGCTTGAATGTTTTCTCACTATTGCAGGCTCTCTGATGTCTGTGAATCCTGGAGTTGCTCGCTGGATCAAGGAACTGTTCTGCCACAATGAACGGGTTGTCCTTACAGGTGACTGGAAACACGGCTTTTTCTCTTTAACCGCTGTAGGAGCAACAAATGTGGGCTCTATCCGCATCTACTTTGACCAGGTGAGCAAGAGAGCAGGCGGCAGCTTGCTGGTTGTGATGGTTAACATCGGTAAAGTATAATAAAAGAAAATCACAAGAAAATTTATAAAGTCTTATCACCCTGAAATTAAGATGTTTCACAGTATTGATGTTCCAAGACTGATTTAAAGGGAGTCATCTCCAGTAGAGACTATTTTTTTAATATTCCTATTGCACTTTTGAATTGTAAGTTCGTTCCTGCATTGAAAATGCCTGGATATCCACAGTCTGCTGCTGTGCTAATGAAGACAGAGTGCCAAAACCCTCAAGTAACAGTCTCTTCCTTCTCTGTACAGGACCTGCATACCAACAGTCCGCGTTACTCCAAAGGTTCCTACAATGACTTCAGCTTCATCTCCAACAACAACAAGGAGGGCATCCCTATGAGGAAAGGAGAACATTTAGGGGAATTTAACTTAGGCTCTACGATCGTACTAATCTTTGAGGCACCCAAGGACTTCAAGTTCCACCTCAAAGCCGGACAGAAAATCCGCTTCGGAGAAGCACTGGGCTCTCTATAGAAACTCTCTCGGCAAGAAGCGTTTCTGTACAAAGGGACTCTCAGCACACCAGTGAGTGTTCCACTTATCAAGTGTGCATCACTCAGCAGGACCTGGGTGAGGCAAACAGAAGATGTGATTGCTATGTTAAACTTGAGAGCATTTGGTCTATATTTACATGCTGCGGAGTGCAGAAAGCGAATTGAGTGACCGTATGTGTATCAGGTACAGCTGCCTTTACAGACGCTGACCATGGAGGTTTCTCTCCCACCCCGCGCCTGTAGTCTTTCATGTTCTCCCCTCACTGTGCCACAGGATAATTATGTTCTTAGAGCCTGTAAGTCCCTTTTAAGCCTTCCTAGGCTGTGCAGGTGCAGTGGGGAAGGAGAGAGGTAGAGATGAGCTGTTTTTAAAGGGACATTGACGGGTTAAGTCAGACCTTGTACCTTATATCTGCAGTATCTGTTTTTCAGACCTCGAGTAAAGAATGTTTTCTCATATTTATTTTATGCTAAGACACTCTGCTGAAGTGCTTATATAAAGGCAGCCTGCGAAGGCGGTTAAACTGGCTAGTACAGCTTCACAGTCCAAACTAAATGAAAAGTACAACAGACAGCAACAGTACAATAAATTACGAATGCTCATCCAGGTTTTCTACTATTAGACAACTTTAATTCTTTTACCTGACATTGTCCCTTTAAAAACAGACTTTGCACTGTATTTTAAACCTGAAAACACTATGTCTACATTCCATACAATGAAACTGGTCATCTTGGGATTTTCTTTAATATATATATATATGTATAGCAGACAACGCTCTGTGTCCTCTTTCTAATCCATGGTTTTATTTTGTTATTCCAAGCCTTAAAGATTCTGTTTGTATGAGAGACAGTTACTTCACCTCTTGGATTAAGGGGATGGAAGACACAGGGGATGTTTTTCTTGTGTGATGCAATGAGATGGCAGCCAAAAAAAAATTTTTACTTTCTGCTATGTATCTTCATTTTTGCTTTGTCACTAAAATCTTAAAGAATTAATTGCTCTACTTACAGAACAATTTCAGATACTTCAAGACCAATTTTTATTGCATGGAGTGAAATGCCCTATGCACTGACTGTGTATAAAAATATGGATCTTTGAAGCAATCCCAAGTTGCCTCCCAGGTGCCAGCCTGGCCCTCCTGTAATAGACTGGCAACAATTTCATCTTATCCAAAATATTAAAAAAGCCACACCTGCTCTGACTTCTGCCCTCGTACTTAACTTAGGTGAAGCTTCACCCTACAGCAAAACTTTAGAGCCTCTTTGTAACTTCATGTCAAGACGAGTTAAAATCCAACACCTTGGATCTGCTGATTGTGGCACTATATGGCACTGACAGAAACTGGTGCCAAAGTGAAGGAAGAGGAATTAAATTTTAAAGCAATGTATTAATTGTTTTTGGAGAATAAACTGTTTCGGGTCCAGACACTCAAACATTTAGAACTGACGTTGCTGTCCAAAGCTTGCTGGAGTGGGCACGCTTATGAAACCTGCCTTTCTGCTCTCCAAAAGATTTCTCATGTTACTTCCTTGCTTGAGCCTTGGGTGTTTTTTCTGCTACTTCAGGGAGATGGTAGGCTTTGACCAGCTCTGATTTTGTAAAGAAAAAAAATCTTCTTTGTATGCACCGCAGAAAATAGAATATAATTTTGTTGTACAGATGTCCAGTTTGCCAAGTCTTGTATGCTTAGCTTGTCATTAGGAAAGAAGGGATGATAAACTGCCCGTAAGTGATGTAGCCCAGCCCTGACTCAGATGATGGTGGCTGTTTGGGTGACAAGCAGGAGAAAATTCATTTGGCTCTGAGAGTCAATGTCTCCTCACTCTACACGAGTTTAAAAGCTTGAAGTGGCTCTCAGCCACCTATCTCGTTCAACTTCTTGGCATTAGCAAGTTTACTCCTGCAGCAGTGTATTACCGTATAGAGGTTATGCATGTGCATTTTTTTTAAACCATCGAGAGTGAGAAAAGACTACGGCAAACATCAGCCCCAAGAAGATACAGCTGTGATAGCCCTTCTTCTCAACTTCAGCATCCTGTTAACAGTAGAAAGCAAATATGTTCCAGTGGATGAGAGAGAAAACCAACTGAATCCTTTCCCCCTCTTCCAAGTGGGGCCTATTGCATCCAGACACAGCCAAAGCAACTTTAAGCTTTAATTTCTTCCTACTCAGCATCATCCTCCACAGTATCTGAGGTTACTGTTAAGCCTGTTAATGGAGGCTGGGTTACCTGATGTTTGCTTTATTAGAAATCTAACAAGGAGGAGAGGATTCAGCATGCAAGTGGCTGTTTTTGAGATGGTCGTCATACTGCACAGAGCTAGCTGATTAACAACCATGACTTGTTACGCAGTGGTCAGCAACGCGCCCTGGAAGGGAAAGCAAAGTTCCTAGAGAGTACTGATAATGCTGTGAATTTCTCCTGCAGGGAGAATCCATTTAATCCTTCAACTGTATCAGTAGCACGGTATTTTTGTATGTCAAAGTGTATTGACTTACTGACATTAACTCATTTAATTGCAAACATTTTGAAATAAAGAGTCTTATCAGTGTTGCTTATCTTTCTGAAATGTCAGGGTAACCTAAACTAGGTGAGTGCAATATGAGGTAGGTTTAGCTCGTTTACTTTGCTTTTGAACCAGGTGTAGTAACAAAATAAGCAAAAATATTTAAGATAATTTATTAAATAGAAATGCCATACAGAGACTAAGAGAACATACACATCTCTTCCCTCCTCCTCTGCTCCAAAAGGGACAAAAAGTCCTACCCCTGAGCTGGAAAGTCGGTTCAGATGCCTTATATATCCAGAGCAATCTGGATATCACGCAGGCGCGCAACCAGGTTCTGCACCTGCTGCCGCTCCCTCAGTTGTGCTCTGGTGAGAGTGTTGATCCTCGCCTGCAGCTGGAAGGGAAGACAACGGCATAAGCGGTTCGCACAGCAAGACAGCAGTTAGTCTTTTGACAGAGGAAGAGCGAACGAGCTCAAGCAGCCTTTACGTTATCCCGAGCAGCCTTTACATTATCCTGCTTCAGAACCACTAAGTGACAGGACCGTGTGACTCAGGAACAGCCAAGTACTGGCTGGCTTTAGAGGTAACAGGGCCGTGCCCGCACACAGAGCTGGATGAAGCTGGGGACTGAGAGCAATGCAGAGCCAGCCAGCGTAGTGTAGCCACGCTGTCCTGAGGAATCACAGAAAAAAACGGACGCTGAAGCTACTAAAGCCTGCTACATAGCGAGCTGCATCTACACAGCAGTCTGTTCTGCTCGACAGCCCACCTCTGTCACAAGTTTCCTTTCTCTTAGCATTCTAACAGCAGCTTACTATGGAATTCCTCACACCTGCCTTCAGGCTAAGGGCATAGCATAGTGATAATCAGCTAAGGAACTTCGTGTGCTTGCTATTTACTCACCTGATCCAGTTCTTCCTGAACTCCTCGTACAGCAGCTTGGGCCTCTGGTTGTGTGCTCGTTTCTAGCCACTTCCGCAGAATCTGTGCCTGCTGCTGACAGGACCTGGTAAAATGGATTAGAAGGATTCGTATCCCAATTAGCAGCTCAACAGTTTAAGCCAACTTAAGACTTGCAATTGATACTTGCAATAAGACCCAATTTTTTGTCTCAAACCAGACAATGACAGAAGTCTTCAGCAAAAGAAAGAAAGGAAGGAAGCTGGAAAGCAGAGAAATCTGCCTGAAAGGTGTCGTCTCCATTACCTACTGCTAGTTCCTGACTTCTTCCTTTCTTGACCGTTGAATCCCCTCTAAGCCCCATTTTTCTTTTAAGCACATTTGTGAATTTCTGCTTGTTCTAGCAGAGAAGTTGTCAAACCCCAGCTGTATAATTTTTTTTAATTGACAGCTGGAAAAGCTAAGTCTTCACTCCTCATGATAAAAGAACTAAAAGCTGCATTTCAGTTGCTCTGCCAACTTCATTTGTACTGCCTTCAGACTACACCCAATGATACCTCTGTTGTGCTTTCTCCAGTAGCTGCCAGAGGTGTAATTAAACCACCTGATGACTACAAAAGAAGTTGCACATGTACTCTCTCCCACCTGGAGTGAACTCTTAAAAGGAGAAAATAAAAATGTCCAGAACTTTTCTCTGTTTCATTCACAGATCTGCTGTGAACAGACTGGTTACTTTCAAAGTAGATACACACAAAAAACACAGTGTTGAGCTGACAGCATGAAGAAGGGCTGGCTACAGAGGCTTCTCAACGTACTTGAGTTCTTGCTTTCTGCTGAAGTAGTACTGCATCTGCTGTTGGATGTGTCGGAGTTCAACTTCCAGCTTTCTCTGTAATGCCATTTCTTCTCTGGAACTGTGCTCCCTTTGTTCCCTTTCAGCTGAATGGAAGATACAAGGCACAAGCAATGGAAGCTGTTTCTTCTTACCAAGGGAAGTCAGGTTAGCAGACGGGACACATGGAACCCTCCCGAGTCCTTTTCACACGCTTTGTCACCCTGTGACAGGTACCTATTCACTCAAAAGCTCAAGTGCAGTGAGAGGGCAGGAGTCCGACAGCATTACAAGCTCTGAAGACTCAGTTTACACACATAAAAAAAGGTAAGAAATGCTCTAGTGAACAGCTTAGTACTACAAATGCTGTTTTGGTCTATTCATGATCGAGTGGTTTACATCTACTCTAGAAGTAAATATGTAGTGAGTGTAGTCCCGTGGAACACAGATTTCATGCCCTTCTATCATTAAACCCATATATTCCATGCCCATATATCATCATGAGAGGTGCTTAGACAGCATCCGTCCCCTTTACAACCACACTGTAAGCACAAAGAAAACCTGGAGAACCTTACTGGGTGAATTCTTCCCTCCTGAAGCAAGTTCTGCTGTGCATTCAGCCTTGCATACATGAATGCCCCAGCACTTGAGCACCTTCTTGCTAAAAGAAGCCAACCCCTCGCAGTTCCCACCCTTCAGTCCCCAGAACAGGGCTTCAGCCGCCTGATTCAGCCAAGTCCACAAAACTGTATTACCATCCTGCAAAGGAACGACTGATACTCTTCACCTCCTGATGCAGGTGTAGAAGACTGCCTTGTTTCCCTCCCATTTTGTGGAGTTGACCTGCAGTCTTGCATGCATTGGAGGAGGACACACAACCGCTACAGTTGTGTAGCTGAGGGCCTACCTGCAGCCTGATGACCCCATTTTCCCGCCAAGTCTTCAGGTGACAGCAGGCGTGGCTGCAAGTTTGGTCGCAGCTTCTCCAGAGAGTCCCACTGAGGCTCTTGGGAATGGGCTCCTTTGTGACCACTGACAAGCTGACCTCCTCTCTGCAAGGTCAGAATGATAATGGTTTTTTCCTGAAAGGGTTTTCTTGAGTAAGCCCGACAAGCAGAACACACCTGACCTACTAAGCCCTGCTCCCATCCAGATATCCCCTGTAGTCACTCAGCCCCTCTCAAAATACCACATAAGAAGCAGAGCTTAAGAAATTAGGTCTTTTTGTTTCTAGCATGAAGATATTTCATAAAAATTAACATTTTCCTTTCTGTGTGGAACAGAGGAGTTTAAAATGCAAGCACTTACTTGCAAGTGAAACGAATCTCGATTTTTGAGACTCAGCCACAGCCACTGCTACTAAACTGAGTTACTCTTAAATCCCTGGAATTTGGCTGGCAAACTAACTGTTCTGAACTCCTGGAAGGAGCAACACTCTCAAGTCAACTTATAGGAAAAGCATCCTGCTAGGAAGGACACAAAAGCAGGAAGAAAAAGGCATGAATTACAGTACAACACAGATGTGGACTGGTCAGCTAGTGAAATGCTGCTGCAGGCTGGCGGTAAGCAGTTCTTGGACGTTCAGAGCCAGTTAACATCGACAGTGTTTAAGGTGACAGCTAGAATAAGAAAGCAGCACACATGCTGACCTACTGCCCAGTCAGCACACTGATTTTGCCCTCAGCAATACGCTCACCGTTTCTGCTCCAGCGTTCATTGGAGGCACGAAAGATGACGGAGACCATAGCTGTAGCCTCTGAACGGCACGGCGCACATCACGTGTCCACAGCGGTACGGGCGGGAGGGCAGCGTGTCTGAGAGACAGGCAGGAAGGAGCGGTATTGCCCACGTGAGAAAGACTCTGACAGGTGCTTTCGTCCGTGCGGGGTGTTGGCATTAAGTTCCCAGCCTGTGCAGAAGGTTGGGTCACAGGTGTTTGCCCAGAGGGTGCCTCTGACCTGTAAAGGAAGAAGGATGAGGTCCCTGTACACTGCAACCTGTTGGTCTTGTCCTTTGCAGTCGGTGCAAAAAAAAAAAAAAAAAAAGGGAGAATCTTCTTATTCCCTTGCAAACAGCTTTTCAGTTAGCTGCTTTACTATGCAGAGGAAACCCCAATTAAAAATAAAATTTTAAAAAATTGGAAAAACACCACAATCATTAAAAAAAACCAAACCAAAACAAAACAAAAAACACAAAAAAGCGGCAAAGCAGTTGAAGTTTCCATCCCTCCTACCTGCCCTGCTCCAAATCCTCCACATGAATGCAGGATAAACCAGTTTCTTTAGAGCTGTGAATTCAACCCATTAACAAAATTCTGCCTTATTTTGGTTTGGGGACAAAAGAGGGGAGCAGAAGCAGCAATCTCAGATGAGTTTTGACCCAAAATTGAGATACTTCCCTTCTCTAAAGCTAATTACAGAACAGTTTCACCAAAAAAGTTCAGTCTAAGTATCTGCTTAAAAGCAGTTTCAGGTCCCTCACTCTCAGGGCTAAGAAGCAATACCACAACTAAAACAAGTGCAGAAGACTCAAGGCAGTGAAACCACTGCTTAGCTGAACAATTTCAGCGGCAGAGACCTTTTGGGGAAAGTAAAAATAAAAAAGTAGCTCCTCCTAGAGCAGCAAAGCTGATTCAGCCAAGACAAAGACAAACATTCCGTTCTGGCTCTGCATTACCAGAATCATTAACGATTCCCCAGTAGATCAGTTAAATCCAGACCCAAACCTGCTGTGGAACAAATAGGATCTAGGAGCCAAAAAGCATCCCCGCACAACTCAAACTTCTGAGTTTATGCCGCAAGACTGACGGAAAAGGAAACGTCACTTATTAACTAAGCCCATTACTTTTGGAAATAAGTGATGTGCTTTATCTTTCCCTCAAAATCTCTCACTAATGAAACAAAGGTCTTGGTTGCTATTTAATTAACTTGAAAGTTCCATTACTCTTGTCTGCTTCATATAAGAAGCCTGAAATTTAAGGTCACCGTGGCCTTTGGATAGCATAGAGCAATGCACAGTCCAATAATCACTGAATGCTTTGCACTATGAAGGTACGGGGGGTTGAGGGGATAACCATAGCGTAAGACCTGCTGCAAGTCGCCCTCTTTTTCTCCACTTTTAAAAACGATTTTCCACCTAGTAAAAGGAGTTCCCAGCAGTTCCTTGCTTTGTACAGATTCCAGCAGGAAGTTGGGCCTCCGCAGTGGTAACCTCGCTCGTCGAATAGTATTTCTGAAAAGAACAAGAACCAATAATGCCCCAGATTCAAGATTATTTTAAATTGGCATAAGCTGGCATTGTAGCAGTTCTATCTCATCATTCATCCCTGCTCTGCAACATTCCCCTTGCATGCAATAATAATTTTTAAAGATTGAATTTCAACCTGTATTAATGTCGCAGTCTGGTTCACCACATGAATGACTGTGCCAACACGAGGAGTGGTGGAAGGGATAGAACCGAACAAGGCAGAAGTAATTCTGGCAGCGTGTGCCAGCTTACAGAGATGTGAAGCCATCACCCACCCTATTTCCCTGTAATGCTCCTGGCCTGGACTGAGAAGCTTCACAGAAGATTCTTCCTTACAATTGCCCCAGGATCAGTACGAATTTTTTAAGGAATAGCACCCTCAGGGGAAAGAAAGGGGCAAGAAGAAAGTTCAGTTTCTACACAGCCAGGATCTTGATGTCCATCATTTCAACAGGTCCTATATATGAGTTCAGTAAAAAAGAAAAGAGCTTCAGTGACAGCTCTAGGTCACTTGGGCGAGACAAGCTCTCATGATGGCAGAAGTCCCATCACACACATCTTTCAAAGGTTTCTCGGTGTAACCGTTCCTATGACAGATGACCAACGCTCCACGAATTCATAGCTGTACACTGAGAAATACATAGTGGCAAGTACACAGCTGAGCTGATTCTACCCGTTGCTGATAAGCAAGTACACAGTCTCAAATTCTTTCATTATTCGTGGGCTGATGTGCACACTATGCAGCAGCTCTGCTACAACTCTGCAACAACTCTGCAACGCCAGCCACACCATGCAGGGTCAGAGAGAGAATTAGGGAAACTGCATGGAACTAACAGTCATCGGTGTGAAAGCCTGGCAATACAAAAACGAGAGAGACAGGCAGACCACATATACACCAAAGAAACGCAGGAGGAACTAGAACTTCACACTCACAGATCCCTGGGAACTGAGTTCCCATCAGCAAGACGACACGGTAGATGACTGCATTGTGAAGGCCATGGCTCTTCCTCTGCTGAATGTCCTCTTGTCTCAGGGCTAACACCAGGCATTTTAAATGTCACTTGCTTCTCCAGAGGTGGCAGAAAAGAACCAGGCTTACTTAATTTCTTGGAGAGAGCCTTCTGTTTCCACAGCATGGCACAACGACGCACAGACTGGTGAAGGCTGTAGGCTGCCTGCCAACACAAAGGGTAGTGGAGCATTTGATGGCTGAGAGTAGGAAGCAACACCATGTCACCCAGGCAGGACAGCACTGCAGAAAGGAACTGAGATTTCCGGTGACCTCACAGCTGTACCAGCTCTCAAATTAGCAGGCCCACTGTGGTTACATTTGGGTCAGGAGAATTAACTAGGTACTTCTGCAATAAGGCAAGGCTATACATTAGCAAACGAAACACAGCATCTTGAAAACCTGGAAAAGAGCTGGGAAAGCTGCCCAGGCGCAGGAAGAGAGCAACCCTACGGGCATCCCTGTCGCCTTTTCTGCACACAGGGCTGGGCTGATACTCAAATGCGGAAGTGACACTAGCCCACATCTGAAGGTGTAAGTGGTGCTTAATCTAAGACAGATGACGTGCAGGCTCTACTGCTTCACACTAGCACAGAATTTAGAGACTAACCACAAGCAAAGGTTTCATCCAGCTATGTTGTCTATTGTAGGAATTGCCCAGTTTTGAAATAACCTCACTAAGAAAGGTTCTCAATTAGCAACACAAGTCTGAAGTGCTCTAGCCTCAGCTGCGAGAAAGGACAGGGTGTTTTCCTTTGAACCACGGACAAAAGTATATGACAGATCCAAACAAGAGCCGAGATGTAGGGCTCCAAGATACACACATACATCCAGGACTGGTCTGCTCTGATCTGCTCTGTGTATCTGAGCAATCGCCCATCTCTTTCACCTTTAGCTGGCGCTGGGCTTGGAGCTGTCCCTGCAACTGTTTTGTGCCAGCGGTGTTTCTCAGGACCCGGGTTACACCTTCTCTCAGATGAGCAGCGTAGTAAACTCCCGTGGCTTTTTCAATGCGATCTTTCTTCTGCTGTTGCCCCTTTGCAAATCTGAGCCAAGCACCAAATACCTACAACACGAACAACAGATAGCTGTGAGCGCTGCAAAGGCAGGCTCCGGGCCAGGGACTGCCCCCACTTCCACGAGACAGTAACAGGCAGAGCTACAGCAACAGCAGGATGCTACCACCACAAGGACAAAGGGACAGGGATTTAAGTCAGCTGAGGCTGGATGGGGAAAAACATGTGCAAATTTTTTAATCGGATAAGAGGATTTAAGGACAGTTTTCCAGCATCCTAAAATAACAAATAGCACCCCAAATATGAAAGGAAACGGATATTCAGTGTGCACTCTGCTGATTGCAATCAAATCTGCACATCTGCAAATTCACCTGCCTGCCCCTGCCACCCACACACGCCTACCTTTCTCTGCAATGAAAGGGACCAGTGCCACAATGCTTGCACTCTCTTCCGCTCTTCCCATCGCTGCTGCAACAGCTATCAGGGAGAAAAAAAACTGCACAGCAACCAGGTCAGGAGTTTACACATCCCACAGCAGAAACGCTAGCCAGAGCATCAACCAAACAGGAAGTGCTGGTGAAGCCAGAGCCGAATAACCTACTCGGTGCAGCCAGTATATTGGCAAGGTGCCTCTCGCGCTTGTGGAACCGAAATCCAGAAAATGTTTAAATAAATTTTTGTGGTCCTCAAGTGTAAATGGAAAATGACGTAGAAGAATGGGTAAGGATCAGCAAGGAGCTAGACACCTACCCAGGGGGCAATTCCTTACCCGTGTCTTCCAGCAAGAGAAAGCAGCAGAGCAAAGTCTATGAGTCATTAGCTGGTCTCCCTGTCTCTGTAGTAGCTGTAAGGCAACCAAAACAGTGAGTCACTTGCAGACAAACCCCACTGATCTGAGCCAAATGATACTAGAGCAGAACAGGTACCAAACAGCCTTCATTACCTTCCCTTCGTTCCGTTGAGGCCACCCTCAACATCTAAGTGCCCTGCAGCGTAACCCTATTTGCAAATATCTAGGAGCTCAGCAAGGATTTCATTAACAGTAAATGATCCCACATGGCAAGCCAGCTTGTCATCTCTTGTTATGCCTATTAGTTCTATCAAAGCTTCCTCAGGCAAGACACAGGCATGTTCCTTTCTC
>Ga0181612_112687_pt1 | contig 16385 bp, 6 predicted proteins | sample HoacroProtozoa21_FD_119630 | JGI IMG/M metagenome (GOLD analysis project Ga0181612, IMG submission 119630) | Hoatzin crop microbial communities from Cojedes, Venezuel. Combined Assembly of Gp0051906, Gp0051904, Gp0051908
ACGGCAGTGCCGGCTGCGCCAGCTCACAGCCCAGCTGGCGGACCCTGGCTTGTTCTCAGGTGGTGCATGGGTTCTCTGACACTGAAGACATGGTAGAGGGACAGGTTTAAGACATGAATACTATGATTTCAGAAGGACACAAATGTTAGAGGGGGAAGAAAAAAGGAGGCTGTGAGCGCACTGTAGTTCAAGCTGTTGTACGTTTGCACTTACGGTTTATGACCACATAATCAGTCTGGTGTGGGATTACTGTGACATCTAAATGTGAACCATGCCTCCCTCAGTGCTCTGGGAGTGAGTTAATGCATTTTAATCTCCACGTTGTGCATGGCTGCAGGCTGTGTTTCACGCATGCTAGCCAGACCACTCCTCACGGATTTCCACTCCACTCTAACAAAAATTTCTTCCTTGGAGAGTCTGTAGCACTCTTGCAATAGTCTTTATGCATTGGAAATTAAATACAGAGGGGAGGTAGAACAACAAGATGGTGAGAGCCTGTAACGCTTTGGTAGATGCTTGAGGGTATTGTTGCTAATTTTGGATGTCAATTTGAGCTTCAGAGCCTAGTTCCATAGAAAAACGTTTTGAGTACGTGGTACAGGAACTGATCTACCTGTTCTCTTTAAGCTTTCAGTTCTTCTGGCCTTGAGTGTCTCAGAGTGGTGCCTGGAGAAGTGCTCAGGGTGGGGACAGTTTAGACTGATTATGCTCTGTTATCCACAGGGTGTGGAGTGAAAGCTAGGTGCTTTGCGTTGGTTGAATAACCTGCAGGATCGTGTTCACTTTTTTTTGCCTCCAAGATGGTCCCTTTCTCCTCCCCCTCTATCTCTGGGGCCCTTGCAAGAGTGAAACAGACATGGCCCTTGGCCGGCTTCCAAAATTAGTGTCCTAAGGTAGTAATTCAACAGGTCAGCACTTATTCCTGGGCACTGCCCATGCTCTAGACTAAGTGAGGCAAAGGCCCAGTGGTGTTCTTGCAGCCTGCTATTTATTTTCCTTCAGCCTGGGTGACTCAGTTCTGGCGTATGCCCTTCAGGTGGATCTGGCAATTGCATCAGTTGCCAGAAGTCAAATAGCAGGTGACACACAAAAGCTGTGAACCTCTCTCACTTGTCCTGACGTGGGCTGGTTGATTTCTGCTTCACCTGCAGCTGACTGCGTTAAAGTAGTTTTTAGAAGTTTTTCCCTTTCTCTGGTGTGACGTAGCAATGTGCAAGATATGACACACAAGATGCGTTGGGTTTCCCCCCACCAACTGTAAGTGAGGTCAGGAAGTGAAAATGGCAAGATTTCAGCACATTTGGGCAGACATGTCATCATCTGATCCATCCTGGCGAATCCGAAATTTGTGCCTTCATCATTCTTGCTGCAGCTCTCAAATGTCAGTTCCAGAAAGACCCCACCACAGGGGAGGTGGGGAGCTGACAACTGTAACCAACAAGTGCATCGGTTCAGAGAGGTGGTTGGATGGGTGGAGGCTGTTCCCTACCGCTGGCCTACCGTCTGCAAGCCGGGCAGGTCTGGCGGCCTGGTTGCTGAGAATCTGAGTTGCAAAGTGCAATCACAGCTCCCTGGATACGTCCCACAGCCAGTGATTTGACTGCTGTGGGTAATGCATCCTAATGATTAACTTTTGGAGGGTATCTCAAAGCTCATTTTTCAGGAATAAAATAACCTGGACCCAGAAGTGCAGGAGGAGACAAATAGGGCAGACATCATTCCTGACCATCTCCTTGCAGCTTTTACTATGCTGTGGACGCACCTGGAGTCACCTGCTCTCCGAGCCATACCGTTGTGTTCAATTGACCGTTGCTCTGCTCAGACATGGCGATTCCTGTGCACCTGTAGCCACAGAGTCACATAACTTGCAACACAGCAGCTCTGAACACCACACTACCTAAGCTAAATAAGCCTGGGATTAAAAGTCCACCTAATGTCTGATTTTTTTCCTTTGACACCTGGCAGAGCTGTGTCTCTGCGGTTTCCACAGGGAGCTTTTGGCTCCTGGTAACTGGCAGGCAGGGCAGCGAACAACCCGGTCGTCCACGGCCCTAACCTGCGGGCCCTACTGAAAGGAATATGAAATAGGTTGTTAGCTGCAACCATTGCATCTGCTTAGCAGTCTCAGTGAGGGCCCTTAAGCAAATCTTACCCCTGAAGGAAGTTTCCAGATACCCACAGCCTGTGGTCTATGGTGGAATATCTGTGCCCCTGAATTACCCTGTTCCTCAGCAAACAGCTGGGCCTCCAGATGCTCTGCAAGTCCTGATGCTTACACACAGCTGCAAAAAGAAACTCTGGCCTTCCTCTCCACCCCTTCCCCATTCTTACTCTGTGCCTGAGCTCTCCTTTGGTGCTTCCCACTCACTGCTTTTCTCTAACCCTAACGCCGCGTCGCCATCTGCTCCCTTCGGGTGCAGCTGGCAGAATCCCCGGCTCCCCTCCCTCTCTCCCTGCCTTCCTCGCCCAGGTGTGTGGGGGTGCGTCTCTGCTCTGCAGCTCTCTGAACGCACCCTCCCGGAGAGACGACAGAGAGAGCGCGTACCAGCAGGCGTGTTTCCCTCCACGTTTTCATCTGTCGAGGTATGAAAGAGGAAAAATTTCAGTCTGATGCACCAGTAAACTGACCAACAGCCGCGGCTGTAGAGGAGAGGCACTGCCTAACATGCAGTCGCCATGAGCCCGCAGGGTCAGCACGGCCTTGCTGTCCTGTGCTGGGCAGGACTGGGGTAAAGCCACAGCCAAAATGTGGCCCCGAAACTGGGTGAGCTTGGTGGATTTTCCCTTGGCTCCAAGGAGCTCTTGGATCTTACTTTGGCGTTTGTGTTTAGCGTGCTTGAATGGGGGAGAAAATAAAGGAAAACCTCAGAGAGAAAATTACACGGAAATAAGACTAATGTAAATACTTTGGGGTAAAACACCAGCACAGGGAGACTTGTAACTGTTCCCCAAAACACACTTTAGAAAATCAGCAATTTGAAGGTAATTAAGAAAGCACAACAAAGGTGTCGGATTACATCTACTGTCTTGCCACAGGGCAAGGCTCTCCAGCATTTGCAGCTGCAGATTAAGTGAGAGTTGACTGGGGGAAAAGGTATTGCAGTCTCTTTCTCTGGTCACTGTAGTCTTTTGGGGAGAGATGCAGATTGAACTCCAGGTGCTGGCCAGCTGGGCTGATCTCAGGAGATCACCAAATTTCCCTCCTCACCTATAATTTTTCTCTTTCACAGTGCAGCTATTTTTAGTGGGTGGTGGACAAAACGCTTTCTTTCTGACTATTCTGAAGTCTGTTTCCAGACCTCCTGAGAGCAGGCACTGTGGATTAGACAGACACGAGCCAAAACCCAGTTGTGCAAATTACTCCATCTCATTAGATCATTGAACATCTTTAACGCTCAATATCCCTGTTGGATCACCCCTGGCCTTTCTGAAGGTGCTGGAGTCCCACCGATCACTGATTCTGGAGATTCTAAGGGACACTCTAGCCCACGGGGCACCATTTGTGAACACCCAGCTGGGCTTTCCAGTGCCTGCATAGCTATGGCTCTGGCAGCGTGACTCATGGCAAGCGCTTCCCAATGCCTTATTAATCCTTTCAGTTTCTTTACATGAGACACGGGGGCAAATGTGACTCATTGTCGTTTTCTGGAAATGACAGATTTGCAAAGTGTGGCCCAGGGGAGCGTACGCCTTGTGCCGCGCAGCTGGGATCAATGCACCACCGCCTCCTGCCGTCGCTCTCTTTCCCTTCTACTTTCAAAATTAGCATTGCTACTTTCCTTTTGACAGCCAAAACCTGGAGACACTTTCTAGTGTCCTCCGTTGCCCTTATGTCAAGTGAATGTGCTGGGCTAGAAAGAGGAATTGCTTGGAGGGAAGAACTCGCTACTTGTCAAACCGCGTGCTGGCGTTGCTTTATTGAAACCACACTGGTTCCTTGCTACATGCACTGCCTTTGCAAGAAGCCGTGGGAAGGTGAGTCCCTCCTTCTCGGGCCGATCCGTGGCTGTTACAGCTGAGCACTGCGGTGCTGGCAGCTGGGCTGGTGCATCGTATTTACCCCTCCACAGTGCTTCTTACCGCTTCTTGCCACTGCAGTAGTCGCATCGCCTCCCCAGAGCAGGCGTCCTGCAGCAGAGCGTGTCTGCCTGGCTGGGAACTGTTACAGCAGCTGGAGCCTGACCTTTCCATGTGCTGTTCTCCCCTGGTACCTGACATATTAAAGTCATGTGGGGCGTTCTGCAAAGCTGCTGCTCCACTCCAGCAGTCCTCGGGGTCTGCGTTAGCAGTGGTGCCAGTCCTGCTTAAACTTCCCTGGGTACATCAGGGCCACCTTTGCTATCAGGGCACATAGGGAGCACCTAGGGGGTCTTCGCCCCACTGCCGTATAATGGGAAGAGTCTGGCTGCACTTCTGAGCTTTTGAAGCTGTGAGCTCAGGAGAGGGAAGGCAGAAAGCAAGCAAGAAAGAAAAAATAACAGGGAACTTTATTTTCTTCTTGATCCTTGAGCACTACATCAGGGCTCTCCTGAGGGGAGCATGGGGTACCCAGACAAACTGAGCACCCTGCTGAAAGAGTCCCTGTAAGGATGGACCAGCAGCTGCCTTAACCGGACATGCTATGCACAAGGGTCCTGAGCCCACCCGTGCACCCAGGTCGGCCCCGTACGCAGGAGGCCCTCTCCCTCATCCTCTCCTCCACCTCCCTGCAGTGTCCCATTCTGGAGGGAGGGAAGGACCACATTGGTTGGCCTCTCTTCCCAAGTGCTGCGCCCTAGGAGCAACGGGGTGGAGTCTATAGGTGAAGATGACAGTTCTATGAACTAGGGATCCAAAGACCTGTAGGAGCTTGGGGGGACCCTCACCAGCAGCATTTTGCCAAGAGAAGGAGACCCAGGTGGCCTTCCAGGTGCCTTCCAGGTTCCTTCAGGTGCAGCACTCCTGCAACTGGTCTGCAACTGGTAATTTTATCTAGCTTGCATGTCCTCAGCAGAGCACAGCCCAACAGAATAAAACTACACACACAATTTAATGCAGCCCTCCCACGCAACATCTCTGCAGACCAGGCACCTGCAGGTGGGTAGAAAAGGTGCAACACCAAGCCTCCACTCATCTGGCCTTGCAGCAGACCAGAGTCCCAGCAAACCGAGACACAGAGGGGCTTAGTGCTCGCACGAAGGTTCACAGAAAGCAGGCCTGCTGTCTGCCCCTGCTTTTAGCCTCCTGGTGCTTACTGCTGTGCTGGGCATGGCTGGCATGCTCCCCAGCACGGGTGCGTGGGTTGCAAAGACTCCAGGTGGATTTGACAGCCTGGACATCTCTCTCTCGGAGTCGTCTCTTCTTTCTCCACGTTTGCCAGCACTGGGGAGGGAAGGCACGCAGCAGAGCATGGCACACAAAGCCCGTGCCTTTGTGACTTGGGATCTATTTGAACACCCCAGGGTGTGGGTGGAGTAAGCACCATGTTCAAGGCACTGAAGTGAGAACCTGGGCAAACAGGAGTGAGGTAGCGTCTGAGACCACAGAGCAAATATTTGCCTGCAATGCACTTTGGCAGATAACTGAAAGGCAGCCAGCAAAGGGTGGAGAAGTCCGGTCGAGACAAGGCACTGCTTGTTTGCTCAGCCATGCAGAGGACATAAATGTGAAGACAGAGTCATCCAGGCCTCTTGGGCAGCTGTAAAAGGTGAAAAACAGGACTGGGCGAGTCACAGCTGGTCTATACGTACCTAAAATGCCCTCCGAGCATAAGTGTGAGGATCATCTCAGTGGTAGCTCACCTGTCTCCAGTCTCCTGGTTTGTACCTCTGAGAAGCAGCTTGCTAGTCATGGAAAGGGAGAGAAAAGACTTTCCTGTGCCATGTCTCTTCCTCCATGTCTGCAGCAGGAGCTGCCCATCACTGAGCTCCAGGTGGGGACGTTGGGGAAGGGAAACAGCTGGCACGAGCTCCTGCCGGTGTCTCGAGCCTCCAAACCTACTGTTGCTTACTGCATGGTCAAACAAATTGCATTTATCTCCTGCTGGGTCTGTGACATTGGGTGTTTCATGACCCACCCAGCTGGGAAGCTTTCTGCTACCTGGTAAGGTGCAAAGGCATCACACAGCTTGCTCCCCCTACCCCCAAGAACCACTGAGATACGCAGAATTAGACCCCCAGAGTGTTCAAGGGATCAGACAAAAAAAGGCAGAAAATAGTATTTTGTGTTGCCTTTTTCTAGCAATAGCAAAATAGGGCTCTGTCTGGATCAGCAACGTTTGGGTTGGGGCAAGGGCAGTGACATTCTTCTGGTTTTGTACCCAGTCTGGCTGTTTACAAAGCCTGAGTGTATCCTGCTTCCTCAGGCAGATTTGGTAGTGCAGGGGAGGCTTCCTCCTGGAGGTAACAGCTGTCTTGGCCCCAGAAGTGGGTGTCTTGATGTGACTGTGTCTGCATGTCCCCCAGCACCAGAAACCACTGGAGCCAAGAGCCCTGGCTCCAGGCGAGTCAGGGTGCACAAAAGCATTCTTCTGTTTTGAACTGCCCCTCTCCCAAAAGATTTCAGGTGGTTTCTCCTCAGTCTTCTCGCAGTCATCTTTCACTGTGAAAGTCCACATTGAGTTAGACACCATCATGTTCAGTGGTGAAAAGCTGTTAATGTACAGCTGTATCCCTAGGGAGAAGCCTCCTGGATGCTCTGGAAATGAAGAGGGGCTGGATTATGCGCTCCAACACCAGAAAAGCAAGAAACACTCGCTTCTGTCACTGAGGTTCATCCTCTGTCCCTAGACTGAATAATATTTCCCTCCTGCAGTAGCTGCTAGGGGTGAGAGGAGACCACAGGGTGGGGAGCCCCACATGAGGTCCATCCACCATGACCTGCCCTGCTCCTGGCGCTGTTGCCTCTCTCCCCACCTCTGGGCTGCACGCAGGCCACGGCAGCACAGGGCTCTGCACCCAGGGGAAAATCCTGCCCTTCACAGGCATCCACCCCACGCTCCGCAGGGAGCACCGGGGGCCGGAAGGACTGTCAGCGCCGTGGGGAAGGAGAGCATTTTCTCAGCCAAGAAGTGCTTCCTACTGGGTAATGCAAAGGATTTTTACCTGCGTTGCTTTGCACTCCTGTGTTGTCCCAAATCTGTTGCAAGCTGAAAACATGATACCGGGTTCTGGGAAACTGCTGGTCCAAGGTCAGTGAGTCCATGGGGCCATTTGATGCAGCTACGCGGCTGACAGCAGCAGGCACTTGAGAAAGGAGTGAAGCAGGATAAAAGATCTTCCTCCATCTACTACCAATAAGCATTTGGGAACTTTTGGAGGAAGAGGTTGCTCTGGGGCCTCCACATTTAACAGTAATCATGGAACTCATGCCACAGATATGTTTAGAAGTTTTTGGAAATCACAAACTCCTGACATTGCCAGCTCCAGCAGCAGAAGTTAACTGTGCATCTTGTGAAGTGGCTCATCCTTTTGCTGAATTTAGGACCTGTTGTCTGCCAACTCCATGGGGTGTCACCCAGACCTGGTGGCCTGAGAAGCAGTGAATAGTGGTTTCCCTGTTCACTTTTCGTATTTGAGTTCTGGTTTCTTAGACCTCTACCATACCTTCTCTGTTTTGCAGGCTAAGAGTCCTGGTAACTTTGCCATGTCCTGGCACTTTTGCCATGTCCTAGCACAGAACTGTTCCCTAGTTCCAGCTCCTCATAGTCTGTCCTGTCCTGTCACTGCACCCATCTTAAGATGGGGACACCAGAACTAGGCAGAGGGCTCAAAATGCAGACACACCAGAGACTTAATGGATTACCTTTATTCCCTTCCTTGTAATTCTCAACATTTTTTTCCTTTTCTGACCACTAGTGAGCACGCCGAACCATTCACAGAACCTCCTGGGTCTCTTCCTAAGTGGCAACAGCTGATGCGTAGTCCATCAGTCTGCAGCTAAGGCAAGAGTTTGTTGCCCCAAGCACACTGCTTCATGATCGTCAAAGCTGAGTTTCATCTGCCGCTTTATTGTTCAGTTACTTTGACATTGCAGGAGCCTTCTGCTGTCATTAAGTAAAGAGATACAGCTTGCTAGATCTGTGGCTGACAGGTAAACCTTGCAAGCATATGTAAGGAAGCAGGATCCCTGAGCTTGCAAAGAGTCTGAAACAAGAGCACGAAGGTACAACTTACCCTGTCCCCGACACAGCCACTATTGCTACATGTCAGAAAAACAGAGGAAGGATTGTTATGCAGAGATCTACCCCACCCCCCGTTGTTTGAATAGTTTTCCTTCTGGGGCAGCTTTTGGAGCTGGTTACACCTTTGGAAAGCCTAAGGCTGCTCCAAACCCTGGATTGCACTTCAGCACCCATGTTGTTGCTGGGGAATGGTGACTTTCCCCACAGCAGATGGAGCACTCATGTGACACGCTGTACACTATGTATCATCTATTTACATCTTTTTTTACATTAGCAACAGATGGCTTGGCATAATTATTTTTTTTGAATTAGGGGGAAAATGTATCTAAAACTTCACACATTTTCTGGAGCCTATGGTTTTTACTTTTACAGCACCAATGCTGGGGTCTTTAGCAAAAGGACCTCCCTCATCCTTCCATTGCCTTCTGTGAAGAGGTGTCGCACTAAAGATGCAGGTAGAGAAGGTGGTATTAAGCAAGCAGAAACTCTCCCAGTCATGCAAGGTGGAGAGGAAAAGGCAGTTCTGAAGCAAGGAAGACAAAAGGGAGAAGAAATGGACTTACGGGCACTAGTGGGCGGGGAGGGGAAGAGAGAAGCATTAGTGCTGACAAATCCTACCTTCAAAAGCTGATGGGACTCCAGTCCTACAAAAGCACAAGCATGCTTCAGAAACATAAAACTTAGCAAAATGTGAGTTCAACGGTTGGTTTCTTCTTGTTCCTCTTTTGGCATACCAGGCTGTAGGTACTGGGTCCCTGCTGACAAATTTTTCTCAGGAAATACGAGGTTTGGTGGGGAGGAGGGTTAATGTAAACCAGGACTTTCCCATGCTCATGTGACTCCCAAAGCTGGGGCTCTAAGCAAGCCGCCAGCTTGGTTTGACTTAGCAGTGCTGGTGATCTCAAAAGAAAAGAAGAGGCACTTCTTAAGGCCATGGGAAGAGATAGAGAATAGACCAAGAGCAGCCAAGGTACTGAAATCTCTTTATCAGACTACATTTACCTGGAAAAATAAAAGGTCTTTGGATGACTAGGGATGAAAAAAAATCCCAAAAATTGCCCAACACAAGCATGATCCTTGTGCACAGTGTCAAGCCTTGTGCACTAGCAATGTGCAAGGCTGCTGACATCTGTTGGGACGTGTCTGGGGTTTGGTGGGAGAGGGCTGTCAGAAGAGGACACGAGAACCCTGTCGGGACACAGCGGGTTTAATCTGCCTCCTTACTGCAGAAGGCCATATCAGAGGGACAGGACCCCTCCACGGAGTAGTGCATCTGCCTACCAACCTTGTCAATGCTGCAGTATTGTCTCTAGGCAAGTATCTGATCTGCCTTGTGGCAACAGGAAGAGGTAGAGTACAGCTTTGGGTGGAAAATATTTTTGATCGCAACTGTCCCTCTGAAACACCTCTCAGAGAATGGGCACACAGGCAATACCAAGATCTGCAGACAGAGCTCTGGGCAAAGGCTGCAGGACCCCTTGGCGGCCAATGGACAAGCAGGCACTACGTTTGTAAGCAGGTCTTTCCCAGCTCAGGCATGTACATCTGCTGTCTGAGAGGTAGTTCTTTTGTTAGATTGTTTTGACCCATGGACCTTTGCTGCAGTAAATCAGATGATGTGCCTACTTGTTCTTGCTTGGTGTTTCTTAGCAAGCAAACATGGTATGGTGGGTGGATGCAAAGCTAGTTTACATTTTTACGCTGGTTTTACTCCTCTGTAAATCCTACTCAATAATGACTAATCCCCAAGTTGATTCCCCTTTCTCATTCGGATTATTTTATTTTCACTAGATTTTGGTACTTAATAAAATTTAACCATTTAGGGTCTACCTGTTGTGATTTTTCACATGCTATAAGGACAAGTGGCTGGCTCTAAGGCAGTACCCCAATACTGCTTACATGTATCAGCAGATCCCATGTTTATAGTAAAAGCAAACGCAATGGAGATTATAGGACACAGCCCCTCCAAGAAAGCATAAATACTTATGGAACACGCACAGAAAGAGCAGATGGTAAAAGAAATTATGGCAAATGCCTACAAGGAGTCAGGCAAGACACCAAGCCTAGGTGCACTACCACGAGGAAACCACCCATTCTGGGTCTATTTGTGAAACTTCCTGTAACGGCAGGGGTAAGCTGGACCATGCAGCCTCTGCTTACCTGCCACCATCTTTACCGGGAACAACACTACCCACGAGTCATTCCTCCGGGCCGAAGCAAGGAGCACACAAGCAAACTGATGCTGTGCTCCTTTGTGAAGAGCTGTGCAACTAATTCATTCCCAGTGGGCTCAGGTCACTCTGTCTGCAGCAGCTCAAATAAAGGCAGCAACAGACACTCTGAGAAGCCAGGTGGCCCTCAAAAGAGCTGGAGAGCCCTGCAGCTGCATCAAGGAGCACAGCGTGAGAAGACCCACCCTCCTAACAACCCCACCGGGCCGCAGGGGTGCTGGGCCAGCTGCTACCTCCAGCTCAGCCCTGGCCCCAGGGATCAGCTTGCTTCTCCGGTGTGGGGTGAAGCTACTCTGCAGTGCTGAGGGTGCAGCGAGGCAGGTCTTGCCCCACTGTGGCTCCCCTCCATCAGCTCGCTGATGTTGGGACCCATCGGTCAGGCTGCAGCTGCACCTGGGCCTTTCTTTCTGGCTGTCTCACACTCCTCATGGGATCAACATGGGCCCCTATTAGGATGTGATCTCATCTCTCTTTGCAAGGCATCATGTGTTACTGGAGGATGTTCTTCCAGGCATTTCCCAGCAGGCAGGTGGTCCCCTGGCTCCTTCTGTCCCTCTCTCTCCTCCAAAGGGTAAAGATCTGCCTACTTCCTTCTCCCGTTCCTTGGCAATGCAACACCTGTGAAACACGTGTGCTGCAATCTCCTGGCTTACCAGGAGGTATTTTTGCTATTGCTTATGCCCCTCTGCCCCAGACTGACCATAGCATCTGCAGTGCCCCTGCTAATCAGTGGGGCACTCCGTGCAGGCAGCAGCCCACCGCAGAGCAGGAGGGAGGACAGGAGAAAGTCTGCCAGGGCAGGCTAGCATAGCTACTTCTGCTGCTGATCTAACATCTAAAATTACTGCTATAAATTGCCCATTTCTTCTGAGCAAGGTGAAATGAATCAACAGCAAAGATCTGCATCCAGCAATGGGTTTGCCTAGCAGCCTAGAATGGGAAGTTCACGGGATTTCCAGAGAAGCAGATTTGCCGGCACCATGTTGCCAAGTCCTTGTGGTTTTAATCACGTGTCTTATATGTGGTTCTTTTTCTAGGGCTCTTGCAGTTGCAGTATGATTACTAAGTTCTCTCTTCTTCTTTTTGTATTGAGACACTCCTAGCTTGTGGGAGCTGTGAACAAAACCATGAGAACAAGAAGCCCAGGGGCTCAAAATACCTGTATGTAAATAACGGGTGCCACCACAGAGATTATTTTCAAAGCAATGCCTTGCTTTTCATCAAGAAAAGACTTGCACCTGACAGCCTCAGTGACAGAGAAAACCAGTCTCTCCAGACGTGACTGAAACTGTATGCAATAGCTCCTTAGTATGTGGACTCTTCTCCAGCCTCCCAGGTGCAAATACAGCCCTGCCTAACTGGAGGTCTGCTTTGATGCCGTGCTTCTTCTGGTCTTCGTTCTCCACTTGCAGTTATCAAACCAGGAGGCATTGCTGAGGGAAGTAAGCCAAGAGGTTGCTGGACTTCAGGTACTCCATCCTTCTCAGGGAAAGGCAGCAGACTCCGGGTGCCCAGCTCCTTGCATGTGGAGGAGGCAGAACGATGTGGCTGTACTGAACTGTCTTCTTCGCGTTGCTACCTGAGGAATTTAACAATTTAACCAGACATGTTTCTACCTTTCTTTCTGATGCATGGCCTATGAGATGCAAGAGAGTTGAGGAGTTATTCAGGGGTAAGTTGTGAACTGTTATGGTATATGAGCAAGTGATTCAGCAAAATTTGCTTTGTCTTTATGCACCACAATAAGTAAGTGGGAGGAGAATGAACAAAACTACAAAAACCTGGAAGGAAAAGCGAAAAGAGACTACAGCAACTTCAGGTTGGTTGGTTGGATGCTGAACCCTAGATGGGACAAAAATGTAAACCATAAGCTGTCATAAACCAGCTCATGGATGAGGCATATTATAATGGTTGTTTTGAGTCAACTCACATTATATTGAATACTGTGACCCTCCTTAGAACACAGGGACAAAGGCAACAGCATCATGCAACACCAACCCATGTCACCCTTGTGAAGAAGGCAAAAAAGACAAAAGAGTGACTCCTTGCTTTGGAGAATAAGGCCATGTCCAAGGGATGATGGGACATCTCTCCCTGACAAAGGTGATACACTCAGGAGTGCTTGGACTGCCCTATATAAAGCGTGGCATGGATTATCTTCAGATTCTGCTGGCTCCCCATCTTGGTAAAAGAAGAAACAAGTTTCCAGAATGAAGGCAGAAAGGGGGAGGGGGGAGAAAACGATTCTTGATTGTGAAGCACAACATATGTTAGCGCGAAGCTGAACAGCTTTTCATGGAACATATTCTAGCCAAGCTATTAGTAACACCTGATATACCCATGGTTCCTCATCAGTTACCTGCCAGCAATGAGCAATTGACTCAATATTATCAATTATGTTCCTTTCCCCTCTCCTTCCCTCCCACCAATTAAGCATCTGTTAATCATGAGAAATAATCATCTTCTTGGAAAACATGGGACAAAAAATGAGTTTTTGTAATAAAATGGAATATTATTGTAAATAATCATTAAGGTGTCCCAAAATAAGGTGGAGCCATGCCATTACCCCAGGGGAAAGGTAAGCTGGTCAGGTCTGCTGGCTGATGCATACAGCTAATGTGTCAGAAACAGCAGCAGCAAGACAGACTGGATCAGATCAGGGCTTCTCTGATCCCGTATCTACTAAGACCCAGACCAGCTGCCTTGAAAGCAGACATCTTTTTATTCACCTGCCCCTTCCCAGGAAGGACTAGTTGCACCGAAACCAGTCCCCACAGATGCTAGCCTGCCTTCAGAAGCCTCCCAGAAGTGGTTCCACCACTGCCCTGGACAATATCCCCTCCTGATTCACTTTAGCAAGTTTGTTTTAATCTAAGTCCCATTTGTTGCAATTCAAGCTCCCTGCTACTTCCTCCAGTCATACCAAATGCAGAGAATAACACCCTCTTCTAAAATATTTAGACTCATGCCTTCCTCAGTCTACCCTACAAGCAAAATACCAGTCTCTCCAACCTTTCCTCACAGATGTATTTTCTACGGTTTTCATCGTTCTTGTGCTTGCTACCTAGTATTAGCATAAACAAAGACAGACAAGATATTTAGATGTCATCATACAGGGCCACACAGTACCAATGAGAGTAGATGACATAATTAGGAATTTTCTTTAAGAGAGCCCTCCTTGTTCCCCCCGCCACACCCTTTGATTTAATCCAGCCCTAACACTTGCCGTGAAAACTGCAATACAAGCACCCATGGCAAGATCTGAGATTACCTAGGCATGAACGAAATGTATCTGCGACAGACCCTTACATGAATGCTGAAGTGACAAACGTCTTACATAAGGCAATGTGATGCAGCACAGGGGCACACAAAGAGGCGGAATCCAAATCACATTATAGGAAACTCAACTCTAACCTCCTGCTTGCCTCATTTTGCAGTAATTATTTATTTATTTTATTGCTTGGATTGACTTCTCACTTCCTGAATGCACAGAACCCCCGGTTCACAGAAAGCACCTCTACTTAACCACAGTGTCTAATGATATGCTGTCCACACGAGAACAGCATCTGCAGCCCTGTCTCTGCCCTAAACATCTGCAGGTCCCTCAGCTGAGGGAATCATAGATGGAAAGAAATTTAGCAGCTTCTTCCTCAGGTCAAAACCCCAGTGCCCACAACAGGGAAGAAGGCAACCTGCTGGGATGCCACATCTCAAAGAAACGGGGATAATGAGATGTACTGCTCTGTCTGCTTGAAATAAATGCCCACGTGGCTTCCAGCACTGGTGACTAATGGGCAGTTGCCTGTTTGGTTGACAGTTGGAAGCAGAGAATCTGTCTATAACTCCAGTTGTACAACAGACCTTCTAAAACAACCATCTATTCTGGCAGCCTTGGCTGAGGAACTCTTGAATGTTTAGCTGAATTCTGTATCGGGTTTGCATGGCAATGTTTTGGTAGTGAGGGAGAGGACTACAGGGGTGGTTTCTGTGAAAAGCTGCTAGAAGCTTCCCTCATGTCTGTTAGAGCCAATGCCAGCCGGCTCCAAGATGGACCCGCCACTGGCCAAGGCTGAGCCAACCAGCAATGGTGGTATCACTTCTGTGGTAACATATTTAAGAAGGGGGAAAAAAAAAAGCAAAGGGATAGAGGAGTGAAAATGCGTGAAAGAAACAACTCTGCAGACACCAAGGTCAATGAAGAAGGAGGGGAAGGAGGTAATCCAGGCACCAGAGTAAAGATTCCTCTGCAGCCTGTGGAGAAGACCATGGAGAGGCAAGCTGTCCCCTGAATCGCATGGAGATTAACAGTGGAGCAGATATCCACCCTGCGGCCCGTGGAGAACCCCATGCTGGAGAAGGAAGATGTGTCTGAAGCAGGACATGACTCTATGGGAACATTTTATTTCTCCCTCTTCTTCTTTTCCTATCTTTTCTGTCTCCACTGTGCTATTTTCCCTGTCCTTTGAAACTATAAAAGCTAGGCTTCTCATAATTGTGCAATCATAGTTTGCTTATCACTGTTGTACCACTGTAGTTTGTCATAATTGTGCCTCAGTAGTTTGCTTGTCATAATCATACCACAATAATTTTATTTATCATAATCATGAATAAACATTGTGAAGTCATCAGCAAATTTGAATCACTCTCGTTAATGGAGTGAGACATTTAATCACTCTCATTGTTAGGGTGTGACAAGACCATGTAAGTCATACCAAATAGCTTTGGATCAAGGTCAAAGTGATCATCACCAAAGGGGAATCCCATGTTAGGTATCTGTTACTGATCTTTGAATCAGCATGGTGAGGCTGACAAAACCTTACTTTGGTTGATCAAGGAAATCTCAGGCCAGCAGAACCTTGTCCTCGTGGGTGACTTCAGTTACCTGGACATTTGTTGGGAAAACAAAACAGGGGTGCACAATTCATCCATCAGGTTCCTGAAAAGTGTTGAGGACTGCTTCCTGCTGCAGATGCTGGGCATGATGACTAGGAAAAGTGCATTGCTAGATTTACCACTCACAAACCAGGATGACTTACAACATAACTACCAATGGTAACCTTGGATACAGAAAATGCAACACTGTGGAGTGTAAAACCCTGCTTAACACATTGAAGACCGGTAACAGGACAAAGGACCTTCTGAGTGCTGGGAGTTATTTAAGAACAGCCTGCTGGAAACACAAGAACAGTCTGTCCTCCGCAAAGGGAAAGGAAGAAGGCAGAACAAGAGATCACCCTGGCTTCTCAATGAGCTTCTGGGCATGATTAAAAGCAAAAACGAAGCATTTCAAAAGAGAGGAAGATAGTTATCAAAGCAGGGAAAGACAGGGGTTGGTGAAAAGCAGAAGACAGAAGATTCTTTTCTAGAGTGAGGAATGTACAGCTTGTGGAAAAAACTGTAGTAAAGAAAGGAGAAGAAAATCAGGGAAACATAGGAAAAAAAAAATGTAGGAGCAAGGTAAAGGACTTCTACTCCAACTAGAAATTTAAAAAAATATATTAGGTAAAGGTAGGTTAGGAACAGGAGTACATATTTAGAAGTATTTTGTCTGATACCATGCGAAAGAGAGAAATGAACACTGAGGAGCAATGAGCAGTGTGTAGCTATAGCAGTTTTTGCCTGGAAGTTGGCCAAGAATGAGCTGGAGAGTGTAGTGGAAGCTGTAGTTGTAGAAGAGAGTCAGACTAGGGATCTGAACTTGAATCTTCAAGGATGCATTGTTGCATATTAAAAAGTAAGAGACCCTGTCATGGTTTAACCCCAGCTGGCAGCCAAACCCCACAAAACTGCTCACTCATTCTTCCCCAGTGGGATAGGGAAGAGAATCAGATGAGTAAAAGTGAGAAAACTTGAAGATAGACATAAAGACAGTTTAACAGGAAAAGCAAAAGACGTACGTGCAATTAAAGCAAAACAAGGAATTAATTCACTATTTCCCACCGGCAGGCAGGTGTTCAGCCATCTCCAGGAAAGTAGGGCTCCGTCACGTGGCT
>Ga0181612_178200_pt1 | contig 16383 bp, 12 predicted proteins | sample HoacroProtozoa21_FD_119630 | JGI IMG/M metagenome (GOLD analysis project Ga0181612, IMG submission 119630) | Hoatzin crop microbial communities from Cojedes, Venezuel. Combined Assembly of Gp0051906, Gp0051904, Gp0051908
ACCCGCCTGGACAAGGTCCTGTGCAGCCTGCTGTAGGTGACCCTGCTTCGGCAGGGGGGTTGGACTAGATGACCCACAGAGGTCCCTTCCAACCCCTACTATTCTGTGATTCTGTGATTCACTGTAGTTTGTTAAAATTAAATCAGGCTTTTTTTCGTGTGGTCTATCCATGAGGTTTTTTTCCCTTCTCCTCTTAAATCAACTCTAACAGAGAACTCATTTTACTTGTACTCAGATCAAGTTCTACTTTAGAAAAGACTGTCCATTACTCAGTACCACTAGTGTGGGCTTCAATTTACTTTTGTCCTGCTCCTCTTCGGATGCATTGGGTTCCCTCTCTTTCAATACAGCTGATTTAATCTCCTCCTCTTCCCTGCTTGAGGCATCTGGGAGTAATTGGAATGAATTTATACTCCTCTTTGGTTTCACACTTTTGCCTCATTTTCTGATGTTGACTAGACGGATGGAGAGTTTTGTATTTTCTTTGCTAGAGCTCTTAGCACCGCAACAGCTTCAATTTTTGTGTGTGCTGTTGGTGTGATTTAGGAGTTTTGTATTTTTCCACCTTTAGCTGTCAGTGTCAATCTTTTCCCCATACCAGAAATGTTCCTTTCCTCCTGTGACATTAGCTGCAATATATGTCACAGTTTGCATACTGTTTAAACCGTGTTACATCTTCATTCTCACTTGCTATGAAAACTCAATTATCACATTTTGCTTTACAACTTCATTAAGCCAACCTCTTATGTGTAGATATAGATTTAAATACATGGTTACATTTGGATAAAACAAATAGTCTTAAACATAGTTTAAATACACAGGCAAAGAAGCTTTGCAGAATTGAGACTATACACCATAGTGACAACAAATTGTTGAAAACACAGGACCATGAGCCTCAGTTCTATTTTTGCTCATCCCAAGGCCCTTTCACAAAACCGAGTCACCACTAATTAGAATTCACAATCCTTCGTTTTAGCTTGAGCATAATCAAAAGACTCGGAACTATAAAATCAATCTCAGACATCCTGGGCAACAGACACGTACAAGTGGCATTGGTGAGGCAACACCAGGTGGAGTTTATTAAACTGTGACTTCTTATTAAGCTCTGGAGCAATTAGGTGCTCTCAGCAGAGTGGCAGGGCTGGGGGGGTGGTTTTTTTTAGCTGATATTTTTCCCTGTGCTGTTTATTAAATCATAAATCTACTGACTGGGATCATAGAAACGTGTACAGCTTTTACCACATTCATTGCATCTTGGTTTGCAAGGAAAGGTCACCAATGGGTCTTACACACAGGATTGTGTTGCACAGGAATATGTGTTATTATGTGTAGTCTGAGAACATTTTGCATTAAGAAAAAACATGCCTACAGTAACTTAACTACAGATACGCATATATGCAGGAAGTATATGCAAGCATATATGCAAGTCTCATAATGCTTTGAGAGACCCAGCCTGTATCCTTCTCTTCCGATGATGTATGAGGAAAGTAACTCATATTTTAAAAAGGCTAATATGTCCATTTTTGGCCATGCTGGATTCCATAGCATCCTGCAGACATAGATGGATTAGTGTCTGATCTCATTCTGTTTTCTAGGTGGCACTGGCAATCTGTGCTATAAATTGGTGTGGTGCCTGGAGGGTCTCTTTCATTTTATTCATTTGAGTTTCTCACTAGCAGTTCTGGTTCAAGCTGCAAACCTGCAAAGCAAAACAATTTGTAACCTAGACAAATCGCAGAACTGACATCCCACAAAAGGAGCCCGGGAGGTGGTGAACATGTTCTGAAGCCCTGAAATTAAAAGAAGAGCAAAGAAAGAAAACAGGCTTTAAAAAAAAGAAGTTAAAATGTTGAATTTCTTCTAGTGCTATCTTAAAATGGAACCATCCCACAGCTAAAATAAAACTATTGGAAACGATTAGTTCCACGACAGGGTATACTGTTTAAGGTTATAAACACTGCCTCTGTCTTGTAGCAGATCAGGACAGAGCCGTGATATTCATCAGGAGACTGTGTATGCATGTAAGTACATACATGCAACATACATATGCATGTGTGTGAGTGAAATGCATGTGTGTGCATGCCTGAGTTTGTAAAAGTACGTGATTCAGGTATGTCCTGACATGTATGTTTATACATCTAAGTCAAATAAAATAAATTTGGGTGTGCACATGCCTATATATGAAATCCAAACATATAATTGCATATCTCCTCTTATTCTCCCTGTCTCCCTGTGGACATTTCTGTGCTTATTTTCCAAGATACGGTGTCAGTTAAAATAGTACGCGTTGGCTCCTCTTCTCTTGGAAGGAGAAGCAATGGCTTGATGCTGGTTCTGATACCCTATGACAAGTGTGGTTGTGTATCTCTGGAGCAAGCACTCCAAATGCTGGAGTACGCAATAAAGAACAGGCAAAGACACCACCATCCTTAGTCATGCACTTGCATACTCAAACTGTGTCCACTTTTGTGAAACAAAAAGCCCTGCAAAGTACCATCCAATCCACCCATCCAATGTACCACAAACTGGTGGCAGCTCAGAACAGACATAGCTCTCTGTCCGTCCTCCACTGTACCTGTGCACCTGGGTAAGCAAAACAAAAGCTGTGTAACATAAATGCTGCTCCCTACAGTATTGCCACCCTGGGCAGTTGGCCAGACCAGCTTAGTCCTGTCGGGAGGACTCTCACCCTTCCAAAGGCACAATTGCTTCTCAGAATTGCCCTTCTCTGCATTGTCCTCCCATTCACAGGGTGAGGAGGTCCAGAAAGAGCACGCTCCTAGTCCCACCTTCACGCTCATTAGTTTGCTAGGCTTGTTCAAACGTACAGGAGAGAGCTGGCTCAGAAGCGGATAGCAGAATTACCAGGGAGTTTCAGAACATCTGTTCAATCAAGGGTTTGCACCCGAGTTTGCAGGGCTTCCAGAACTGGGGGAATTGTTCTCTATAGCACCAACTAGCTTTTTGTCACAACACTTAGCTGGAAATACCAGCAGCATAGATGTGACCAGGAGTTATCAAAGGATTAGCAATAACTTACAGCCTCAAAGTCCCTGTGCAAGTACAAGCCCTGGCTACAGGAGATAACACTAGCAATATTTTTCATTTTAAAGTGGCCTTGGTGGCGTGACAGAAATTCGTAATTGTAGACAGTGCTAGTGTGTGATGTACTTTCTGACATAACTAGTGGGAACTGGATGGGCAAAAGGGCCACCCATTTTGAAGCACTGCCATTAATCTCCCAACTGTAAACGACCATCTAATATTTAACCTCTCAGCTGGAGTTGCTCTGTAAGGGCAAACTTACTCCTGGAATCGCTCAGCTTGGCTCAGCTCCATTCAGATTCTGGACAAGCATCAGCATATTGGAAGGAGCATCTGGTTGATATAATATTTCAGCAAAAGAGGATTTTGTCCTATGACAAACTAGACTGCAGGATAAGCTAAATAGTGTATTTAAAAAAATAGAGCCAGAAGAAAGCAAGCAAGCCAGGTGAAAGTCTCAAACTCTTGAACTAAATCCAGTCTCAGAAGGCGAGAAGAAATAGTGGCAGAGCTGGAACCTGTGAGAGATCATCATTATGGTAATTGTGTGGATAAAAAGATGGATGGATAGCTGCCTACCAAAATGATCTTTTTCCACTAAAGACCCTTTCCTAACACTGGGACAAAATCACAGTTAACATCAATGGAAAGTTTCCTGTTGACACAATGAGCCTCAGAACAGGCTTATCATTACTATCTATGGACAAGAATTAAACTTAAAATCTGCACTAATAGTAAAGAGGTGGTACAGTTGTCTACACTGATGTCAATACGTACATGAAATTAGATGTCTCTGGAGTCCGAAGAACCCTCAATTCTTTGCAATCGTTCTGTCTCCCATTAGAAAGGAGTTTCATTTCATCAAATATCCCTCGGAGAGAGAATCCAAGGGGTCTGTTTAATCAGGTCTCATGAATTTCCAGGGAAGATGAAACTATATGGATGACAGAATAGTCTTGCAACTGGTTTCTAAGACATAGAATCATAGAACTATAGGTTGGAAAAGACCTCTAAGATCATCAAGACCAACCGTCAAACATAACCCAGAGGATCAGCTCTGCTGAATGCTAGCAGGGCTCAGTATCACTCCATTCTGGATTCTGGGGCTGTGCAGCAAGCTGCTTCATTGCCATGGGACTAAGGGTGGGCAGAACTGAGAAGGGCAGTCCCAGTTCATCCCCAGTAAAAGTTCAGCCTGTCTTTATTTTCAATTATTCCATCAACCTTCTTTGCCCTTTTGGTGGCCTTGTTTTCGGGAAATGAAAACGGAAGCTGCTGTCTCTTTTGAGCCAGGCCTTTGGTGGCTCTCAATAAATAGTCCCTTCTACCCGTGCCAAATACCGTAAGAAAGGGCTATTGTGAAAGATCAAGTCAAGGTGAGATCCTGGCTTAATTGCTGCTCCAGCTTTGCAAAGGCTCTCCTTACAAACACAAGACTTGTTTTTAAAGCAGGACGGTAGCTAGGAGGAAGGACTCTCCAGCTCGTTTTCAGGAAACAGATGGAGGACTGGGCTCATACTGCAGTCCTTGATAAATTGTACAGGATACTGTTGAACGCTTGATTCGTGGACTGCGTTAGCCTTGACAGATCGCGCTTTGCAACAGATGATAATGCGGATTTTAGCATCCCCACTCTGCTTTGCTAGATCATGTCCTCAGGAGAGGGAGAAACCCAGGAGAGCTGGCAACAAAATCCTGAAGGCCAGGGATTTCCCGGGACTGCTGTGCATGCCATGGCATTGGTGCCCAGGGACGCACAGCCTCCCCATGCTGCAGCAAGCCCAAGGGCAGGCACTTCTTCATGTCCCTGCAGCAAGGGCCAGAGAGGGTCTGCAATCCACGTCACCCCCATCCTCAGCCGGATGGTTTCTTCCTGTGGTTACGGAAGATGATTATATCTCTTATCATAATAGAGGGTGGAGACACTTTTGAGATAGACAGGAGGTTATTGTTCTTTAGGTTGGATAAGAGGCCCAAATTACATCTGGGCCCCTGCAGGCAGCATCAGTGCAAAGGGACAAGACAGCACCTGCCCCAAAGAGTTTCTCTGTGACGGTTAGAGGCTGGGTGGAAGAAAGGCTATGCTGCTCCTGGCAAGCGGAGGCACAAAGATCTACTGGGACTCTCACACTTAAGGTGTCCTTTCATCAGAAGCTTGGACTGGGGAGTGGGGAGAGGGAGAAGGATGTGCGGGCCTGCACCCCATCTGGAAGAGGTGCACAGCTGGGGACACACCTGGCCTGGGGAACCAGAAGCCCTCCTAAGTCCTCCCTCTTCTACAGAAACAGCAGGAGCATGAGGGAGCTGCCTCAGGGGGCTGTGACAAGACTCATCTGTCTGCGGCCACTTAATGGTACCCAGCCCTTGTACTGGTCCTTCCAGGGGTTTCCCATAATTGCTACAGGGATGTGCCCTTGACAGCTCATCTGCCATAATTACTGCAGGGACATGCCCTTTACAGCTCATCTGCCCCCTTTTGCCAGGTACTTACAAATGCTCAGACCCACAGTGGCCGTAAAGTAGCATATCCTCATCCCAACACATCTGAGAGTTTCTGTCTCTTTTTTGGCACTAATTTTTGTGACAATTTAAGCAAATACTGCAGTAGATTTTTTTTTTTTTAATGCTTGTCTTAATGTAATTCTGAGCACAACTGAGAGAACCAAGACATGAACTCAAAGGACAAGTTCAGAGGCTAAGAACATCTTTCAATCCTTAAGAAATGCTGAAATGGAAACAAAGCAGAAATTGTCAAACGTAGGAAATAATTTCTGCTTCAAATTCACTGAAGGCATAGGAATTGCTCCGAAGAGGAGCCGGTCCATTAAATCACATAAGAGTGGCTGCACTGAGTCAAATCAAACACCCATCAAGACAGTATCGTGTCTTTGACAGTTATCAGTAGCAGCTGGGGAAAAAGAATAAAAGAAAGAGGACAAGGAGAGGGGACCTCCCTAACCTCTAATAAAATCTGTACATTAGGGACCTCTGGAGTTATTCTCCACACCGAATCCACATTATCCTTTCAGGACTGATGTTCGTAGTCTCTTTTGTTGACCTGTTTGTACTTTTGGTGTTCCAAAAGTTTATGGCAGTGATTTTAAGGCAGTGAAAAATTTATGGCGGTGACTCTCCTCGCTGAATTATGGGCTGTGTAAAAGAGTGTTCCCTTTAGTTTACTTGATCATTTAATTCAGTGTCCCCTGCTCCTCCCCTGCAGTGAGCAATTGCGCACTTTCTGACCTGTCTGGAAAGCTACATGATTTTAGATTTCATCTCATTCTGTTTTCCCGACTGAAAAATCCCAGTCTATTTACTTCCTCCGTAAATAGGAGCTGGTCACCTTTTTGTCTCCGTCTATGTCTCTCCTATAGTTCAGCTGTAAGGCCCTCAGGAATATAACAGAGTCCTGCCTCATGCATAGAAAGTGCCTTGCATGTGAGCACTGTCTTCTTCTCACCCAGCTGACATTACAGACAGTCAGGAGGAAAGCACAAGATGCAGAATTCCTGTAGGTAGAATTTATGCAAATGGGTACAATTTCTGCATTGCGGACTGGGAAAAAAAAAAGATAATTTTGCCACCTCTGCCACTCCACCAGTGATATCATCTATTTCTAGTTACCACAGGCAATGTTGCAGCCCAATGACATTGCATTGTTCAAGGCTGGACAGGACAGAATTAATAGCAGGAGATACTTTAATGAAAACTGAGCAGCAGGAAAGGAGTGGTGTGTTTGGATTTGCTTGATAGCCTAAGATGCAAAGCAGGTAGGAATACCCTGGACCGATTCCAGCTATATTGCACAGCAGCGTCCAAAGATATCAGGGCTAAAGAGCTCTTTTGTTTTCTGAGCCATGCCTCAGTAGTCAGGAGAACTTGTTCGGTGGGCCTGAGGCCAAAAGGCCCAACTGTCTGACTTTCCGAAGCTGATGTTTACTGTCCCTTGTATCACAAAGCTGCTGCATGGCGAGCAGCTGGCCGGAGGTGGCTGGAACAATCCCAGCCACGGTTTCATAAGAAACTCTTTCTACGTCTCTGCTTTCCCACAAAGGCTCATATTTTATGATTGCTGGTGGGCAGGAGGCTGATGAAATGCATCGCTGATCTGAAAACATAAAAAGGCGAGAGGCAAGATTTAAAAATTATACCAGTCATGGTCAGGCCTGTGAAATAAATAACACACACAGTCATTGTGCAAGGAGGAACAACAAATTCACTGCCCCCTCCACCGGCTGGTTTCCTGTCTGTGGTGTAATGGGTGGGAGTCTGGGTGGTAAATTTACACCTCGCTAAAAGCCAGATTATAAACTCATTGTCCTCTCCCTTCGTCCCCCTCTTCCACATCCTCTCCAGAATTAAGAGCTGGATTGTACCAGAATTATTTTAACTAAAAGTGTATTTTTCAAGAGCCTCAAACTTCACTTTCTTGTGCCTCAGAACTAAGGTTTTCAGAAACCGAATCCCTCTCTGAGTCAGAAACAGGGTGAAATGCAGCGAAATGTACTAGTGTCAGTTTTGACGCCATGGAAGCTGTGAACTCTGCTTCTCTCCTGGTGGTCCCTTTCAGTTCCGGTGAAGGAGCTCAGCAGTGAACCAAATGAGCCAACACCTTGCAGGTTCCCAGTCCCCATGGACAAATGCGGGATTTGGATCTCCCATGCTTTCAGCCTGGCAGACAAAACACCCTCCCGAAAACAAACTGAAAAGCAATGAAAGCTGGTGAGTCGGTAATTACTCATCCCTGCCACATCTGTGCTGCCATCTCTGTGCCACCTCCTTTGCCCCTAGGTCACACGATGGGGAACCTCCTGGAGGGTGACAGACCTGTTGTGTGGCCCTTTCACCTCTGCTCATGGTAGCCATCATCGTATGTGCTCTATAGCCTGCCTGCACGGATCTGTCTGGGGATGAATGCCGTGGCTGCCACTTCTGTCCACAACATGTTGGTAACGTTGCCCGGGGGTCACTACTGCGCAGGTCTATCTTGATACTGACCTGAAGGAAAGCAGACTACAAAGGTGATTGCTAAAGTTGTGTTATGAACGAAAGGCCAGCTCCTTTCCCTTTGTCTCTCCTCTGATGTTCACAGCCCATGCCAGCAAAAAAACAAGTATTGCTTGGGGTCTGAGTCCCAGGTGTACAAAGGCCAGTTTGTCCCAATCCATTTGTTGAGGAAGCCTCACCTTGCTATGATCTGAACACCAAAAATCTCCAGACACCGAAGAGCCACAGATTGCTTGGAGACCCAAAAGGAAGGGAAAGGGCTGGCAGAGGTCCTGTTTGCTTTTTGACACATTGGGGCTGTGCAGGTAAGAGACAGAGATGTTGGATTTTGTGTCTCACTTTCTCCACCACAAGAGATGCCGAAGACCCAGCAGCCCCATGCCATTACAGGGTGGAGGTATCATATAGACTTACCTCCAGCTTGGGAGGTAAGTCTGAGCTGCTTGTGAGACACCCTCACCTGCTGACCATCTCTTTTAGCAGATGAGAAATGGACTTCAGCATAAACAAGACCTGGGTGCCATTTTGCTAGAAGGATTTCCTCAAAACTTTCCAAATTTGAGGAAATGGGTCAAATGAAGAAAACACAATGTTTTAGAAGAACTCCAGCCTCCTGGGGATACCTCAGCTACCTAAATATTGCTGTGCATTGCAATGGCGAGACAGTTGTCAATAGGGTTGCTCCACAGAAGCAACAGTGTTTATTTCAGTGGTTATGAGGGCAGTCTGTGTATATGATTCAGGACAGATATGTTTATCTACTGGGAACTTCTTTGAGTAGCTAAAAATGCATTCCAGTTGATACGTTCACTGATGTTGGTGAAGAAAGAGAAACCAAGTGCGCTGTTTTTATTCCTGTCTGAGTACTTGTGTTTTCCGTATAAAGAAACTTGAAGATGCTGCTTTGCAACCTTCTCTCCTCCCGGGGACAGAAGGAGAGTACAGTTGCTTTTAATCGAGTAAACCTTGTCAGTGCACGGTCCAGAAGTCTCCAGCTTCCCTGGCAAGAGGCCAGAGAAACAAGATTGATCCATTTAGAGCCTCAAGTGTCATTGAAGTGTGACATATTAGCAAGAATAGCCTTGGATGGAAAATATACCTCAACCTGTGACTCAGCAAGCTGGGCAGCAGAAGTGTCTCACTCTGTCTCCTCATTTTTATGGTCTGGGAGAATCTCTGTTTCTGATAGCGTGGACTTCATCTCAGCAGTGAAATTGCTCTCTGAGCAACCTTCCTAATTACATCACATATGGCCCTCTGCTCCCTTTCACTGATAATCACCCAAGAACCTTGTGGCTAACAAGCAGATGCAGGTTGTGCTTCTGTGGGAAGCACCATTGGAGAAGTATTAGCGTACTTTGGATTTCTCTAATGTAATGAGGGGGTTTTATTCCTCTTTGTGTAATGTTGACCATGGACATCTGCTTTTATTTTGTATTTCATTCCAGCCCACCCATCTGTTCTCCTTCTCTGAGGTAGAAATAAAGGAGGCAGATCGGCATCCTATTTGTCAGTGCTTCATAGACCAGCGCTGGCACATGTCTGGTTTTGGGATTCTTGTTCCTGTACAGAGCCTATGGATCTGTTTGAGGCTACGCTACTCTGTGCTACACTACACTACACTACTCTACAGTACACCACACTATTCTATTCTATTCTATTCTATTCTATTCTATTCTATTCTATTCTATTCTATTCTATTCTATTCTATTCTATTCTATTCTATTCTATTCTATTCTATCCTATCCTATCCTATTCTATCCTATCCTATTCTATTCCAATTTTGTCACCATTGCCTGGTTGTCAGTTCAGATGACATGTACTTCCACTTCAGACACTGTAAATCAGATATTCCATAGAGGTGTTCACCATGGCAAGAAGCCTCCTCTTCTTCTCCATCTCGTGACTGAGGCCTCATCTGGAGCCCCCGGTGCCACCGTGGAGATGCAGGCAGAGTCTCTTCCAGCTGGTGTGCTGCTCGTTCAGTGGTACTTACAAAAGCCGCACCACCCATTGCCAACTGTTCTGTGGATGAGATACGCAGGAATTGCCATGCCAGAACAGGCTGCTGGTCCATCTAGTGGCTAATGTAAGATTTTTTTAGAGAAAACATAAAAGGCTGATAATGAATCCAATTAGTCAATATTATACCTATGGGGGATATTTCTCCCTGACCTCAGCTGGTTATCAGATTATGTACCCTGAAGCATAAGGATTGATAGCCGTTGTCATTTCAGTGTGTCTGGAGTAGCTGCAGATGCCCTATTTATTCATATTTACATTTAGGAACAAATTCAACTCACATACAAGAGCATGCAACTCCTCTAGTTACAGTGATGTCAAACTAGCAGTGAATTAGATAAATCTACTGATTAAGGACATGTCTTTGAACATGGAAGAATAATGTCAAGCTTTGATTTTTTTTTCAATCCACATTAGAAAATAAATCTGTTCCTACAGAGAAGCATTGCTTACACTGCAATATTCTTAAGCAGATTTTTTCAACGTGGGCACAGCAATTTAAAAAAACCCTACAAAACCAAACAGCTCGCATTTACTGAGGCAGACTTTACACAGGAGCGAGATCAATCTTAGGAAAGTAAACCTCAAGTGCCTACTAGAATATTGATACATACCTCAGAGTTCAGTGTTTTTTAATTCATTTTTAATGCAGAAATCCTTTTTAGAAACACAGTGTGCCCTTCAAAATATTGCCATGATATTTTCTGCTGAATTCAGCTGCCTCTAAAAAGTAACACAACAGCAGTGAAGGTAGGTATAAATTGCCCCCAAAATCCCAATATTTATTCCTAATGTGACTTCCTTTTGTCAGAAGGGAGCATATATGTGAGTGTGTGTGTTTGTGCATTTATGAGTCTGGAATCAACCTGGTCTGCTGTTTACGATGAGAGGTTGCTGAGAGCTGTGCACAGGGACCGGTTTCTCTGATTAATTTAGCCAGTCCTCTTTGTGGTGTTCAGGGTGACTCACTGGCTGGTGTGTGGGAACATAATTCATCCTGCAAATTTCTCCTATTTTTCGCTGTGATGATTACTTTCAGTATTCACTGATTTAGAAATCAAGTCCTGGACTGGTCACCTAAACCACATGGTTTTGTTTCTACTCCCTGGTAGGGATTCCCCCAAGTCATTTACGGGCTTTCAGGAGAAGCACATGCGCAATATGTGCTGCTATTTTGGGAGAATATCCATTTGTAAAAGTTGTGCATGGTATGTTTTTTGCATTACTGACACATTCATTATTTAAAAAGTAGAGAGGCAACAGGAGAGGTGCTGTAGGAATCAGAAGATGAAGTGTTTGCTATAGAAACTACCTCTCATGCAATTAGTAGTGAAACATTTGTTAATATCTGGTGAACACCTGCATATACTATTCCTAAGAATAACATTTAATTCCAGTTTCTCCAGGAGAAACATTACAGAACCATGCCTCTTTCCTGTGATGTGGTACATTTGAAAACAAAACAAGAGCCTGGTGCTTGGAAGAGTTCCTAAAGCTTTCCCAATTCATCATTTGCCCTTCTTTAATGTCTCAGTTCATTCTCCGATATGTCATAGTGTCGCAATGCTTTTCTGCAGCTGTCTCTCCTGCCTTCATGCAGGGTTGAAGTGACACGTTTCTCCTCAGGCCCCTTGCAGGGTTTCAGATGGTCAGTCATGCCGGTGCCAAGGGCATGCACAGGGTGGATATTTGCATCACCTGCCATTAGCACGTAGGAGCGCAGTGTCCTCAGAATCCCCTTCCCCGCTGGAGGAGGGGGGGAGGCTATTCCAGAGACCAGCCCAGTGGTCAGACCTGTCCACGGGTGCATGGAGTGGCATGTCCTCATTAGTTCCACCCACCGCCCTCACTGGGGGGGGCCCTTCACAGCAGACCGTTGCTACCATCTGGTTCGGGTTGCCTCTCTGTGGAAAGCTGGGTGACAGAAAAGCTCAGAGTCTGGTGAGCACCTGGACTAGGACATGTCTGGAGTATGTCTCCAGATGAGGAACTTGGAAGTGTGCCCAGGTACAGTAACGTAGATACAACTGTAGAGTATCTAAGTTAAGCTCCTCATCTGAACTACCATCTGGAGGACAGTCTTTCCTTCTACACTTCACATTAAGCCTAAAAACTGGAGACAAACAATAAAAATCCACTATAACATAGCCATGAGGAGTAGGGCATTTTGACTCGCTGGAGTTCTGGACACATCTTCCATGGGTGTCATGCTGGGATAACAATCAACGCCTGGGATGTCCTTCCAGCCTATGACTCAGCTGTGTTGAATCCTCCTACTCCAAAAATTGGATGAACAATCAAAAAGTGGACGGAAAATCAAAGATGATGCAGGATGGTGTCTATCTATCTCCTTCCCACAAACATTCATCTTCATATGATTTCTGAATATGTTTAAGTGTTTTGGCACGTATTATCGTTAAATATTTGTTTTAGCTCTGGCAGGTAATGAAAAATCATCAAATGCAGTATTATACTGACACTTAGATGCATGCTATCTCTATTAGTAGTTCTTCTTTATTCACTTTCATGAACATAAAAGTTGAAAAGTTGAGCCTTGGTTTCTGATTTATGGACTGCCTGTTCCTAGCACAAGGATTTCTGTAGAGGACGAACTGCAGCAAATTAATCCCAAGCAGAGTGCCAGTGCAGCTACTGGAGTGACCCCAGATGCAAGTTTGTCCCCTATATCTGCTTTGACTTTTTGCCTATTTACAAAAGATCTGGCTGAACAAGTCCCTGGCTTGAGTATGTCTAAAGTTCAGTTTATTTTTACTGACTCGGGTCCTGCAGGGCTCCTAAGGATTGCAGGCACCAGACAGCTGTGTTTAGCCTTGTCTCTTACACTAACGTCAAGGAAACCTGTCATAACTGGCAAGCCTTCTAAAAACATGAGTGCTCATGGATTACAAAAGGAGAAAACAGTCAGATTAAAATAAACTGTTACCAGACAAAAAGACACCCACCCTTTTCCCCTATAACTTCTTAAAAAACAGGGAATTTGCTTTGATCAGACTTTAAGGTGAGAGCAGATCTCCTGGAAGTTATCTTCAAGCTAACAAAATAGTGATAAGCAAGGGAGGAAACGGAGCCAAGATACGGCATGTTTGTTAAAAGACAAAAATCTGAGAATTGTGAAAATCTCTTCCAAGATCTCCCAGAAAGGACATTACGGAAAGGGCTTAGCTGAACCCTGAACAGGATTTCCATTCTTGCACAGTTGGTCTGTTAGCGTGGCTTTGGGATTGCATGAAAATATTCTCTGGAGGAGACACAGAGCGCCTTGAAAATTCAGCCACTTGTAGTTGGCTTTCCCCTTTCTGTGACAGAGTCAAAGTATAGAGTGCAAGTGAAAACAAAAATCAAAAAACTGGAAAGTAAAACAAACAAACAAAAAAACCACCCAACAAAAACCTCACTATTGGTCTCTGTCAAGGAGTTGAGCCACTGAGGGATTTCAAAGCCAACACATGCTCGTGCCCAAACTTCTTGAGACACCAGGAGTATGAGCTTCCCAAGGGAATACTTCATGCTATGGAAAAAAAGGCTATGAAAATCAAAAAGTGGAGGACAATTTGGCCCACTCGGTCAATGCTACACTAGCGTGAATCGCTTTACTGGGTCAGGCTGGATGACTTGCTTGGCTGGCGCCAGGCTACTGTAAACCCAGCTTCACCAGTCAGTCAACAGAAGGTTTGTGTTAAGCAGCTGGAAGGCCCCCATGAAAACGAGCCTTTAATTTTCATGGGGAGGTTCCAGGTTCAAAATGGAGTGAAAGAGATGAGATTTTGCAGCAAAAGAGTGTGGCTCCATGAGCCTGCAGCCAGCAGGAGAGAAGGAAAGTCTCTCTGCCACTGGGACAATGGTCAGGTCCTTCACCAAACAGGGAGGCACCTCCAAGAGCGAGTCACCCTATCCTCAAAAAAGGCATCTAGGAGAGGTGGGAGGAATCACCCTTGTGGAGTCCCTACCTCTTTCCGTTGACTGCAAGGCAAGCACAAGCAATATTTTTCACTGTTTGCTCAGCTTTTACACCTCTAAAATATGAGTCTGGTGGAGCAACTCGAGGGAAATGACTTATTGCCCCTGCAGGTGCCAGGGCCAAGATGTAGATAAAGCAGAGGACCCGACTGTGTTGTCGGTCAGGGCTCCTCCACCAAGCTATATTTAGAGTGAAGAAGCCCAACGGCACAAACAGGATTTGTGCGTGTGGTTATCATGTTTGCCTTGATTTTGAGTAACAGAAAACTGCTTGACAGGACATTCAAAGGAAAGTGGAAACAAACAGCCTTCCATCTGGAGTTTCTCTGATAGTACAGACTATTTAACCTGAGAACCCAGCGTAACCTAAAGTCACATGGCGAAAAGGTCAGAATTGGTCATGGCTGTGAAAGAAACTGGACACTCATAAGCTGCTCATCAGCAAGGACTTCTGCTTAGCACATGATTTCCATGGTGCAGTTCTGTCCTAGCTGGGCTAGATATAATGCTCAGATAAGAGCTACAAAATGTAGACAGTGAAAGGACTTTCTGTGGTGGATACGCTAAGAATAACTCTGGTCTTACATGGTGCATTCAGCATAAGGGAGAGAGTAAATGCCAGCCAAAAGGAAGGTGCCTTGCACATCAGCTCAGAACATTTTTGTTTCATGTGCTGCTGACCAGTGGCTAACAATATAGTCCTGAAACTGCCTAAGAGAGGAAGACATTCCTGCAGGTAGTTTGCTCTGTGTTCTGAGCCCCAGGATCCCTTTGGATGCTGTTTGTATTCAGGAGATGACTTGGTGCTTAAAAACTTGCCTTTTATTGGGTCTGATGCTTATCTGTAATTGTGAATTAAGATGCTAGTCACTAGTTAATAATGCTAGCTAGTTAATACTATCTAGTTAATAATACTAGTGACTTCCACTCTTGCTTTAAAAGTGCTGTTTTCAAATTCAATGCAGTGTCTTGCAGCTCCTGAATCTTGGGATAAGGTAAAGCAGGACATTTTAATGATGCCGTTTATGTACTCTTTAAATGTTATGTCAATCTTTGGCTTTGCTTCCCCTGACCTGGCAAGAGGACTGTTTTGCTTCATTCCTAATTCCTCCAAAGCCCTCATCTGACACTGACTCTGTGTTGTCAGGAAGACAGGAGAAGGAAGTTGCTGAGAGTTGTCATTGTCCTTGGTGTGATGCACCATAGCTCCATCACTGCTTCAGAGCAGGAGCAGAAGCGAAAAGGCAGCACGGCAGAGTGTGCACAAGTGGAAAGGAGTGAAACGGAGCCCTTCATCCTGCCAAGCACCTCAGCTAAGTTAGGAAACCAGGGCAGTCCTCACTTTCCTTCACAATCTGATGGCCTGCACAGACATCCTGAAGTTCTTCCCATGATTTTCCAGTTGTATGTGCCTCCTCATGTTGCTACTTCCCTGCCCTTCAGACCTTCCCCTATCCCATCCCACCCCATCCCATCCCTGCCAGCTGGCTCCAGGCAACTCAAATGGCAGGCTCAGGGAGAATAGCCTCTCCCTGTCCAGGTGCAAAGTGGCTGCTGTTCCTTCAGCTTTCCTAGCCAGCCATCACACCCACATGCAAAGCAGCATGAAGCCAGCAGATTTGCATACATCTGTGCAAGCTTTCTGTGAGGTCTGACTGGCCGAGTTTCACTTTGGGTTTTGGGCGTATGTGGAGCCAGACAGCGGTGGATATCAGGAAGTTTGTGGAAGTGAAGTGTTTAGTCACTTCTGCTTGCCAGGTGGGGTTTTTCGCTGTTGGATAATTCACTGGCTGCTTATATAGATATTCACAGGGACTAATGTTATTGTCAAGACTTTGCTGCTTTTGGCACTAACACCTGTGAGTGAAGTCTCTGGAGTTGTTTAGTCTGTGGAAGAAATGACCAAGATGGTGTGAGAGGGAGTGGTGGTGGTGATATAGTACCAGTCTTCAAACAGGATGAATATTGCTAGCAAGGAGCAGGGCATGTTCTCCGTGTCTTTGGAGAACAAGACAAAGTGTAAGGGGCTTAAATCACCAAAAGAGAGATTTTGCTTAGGTACTAGGTAGTTAGGTACTACTTTTTATAAGGGTGTGTAGTGCTAGGACAAGGGGGAACGGCTCTAAACTAAAAGAGGGCAATTTACATTAGATATTAGGAAGAAATTCTACACCGTGAGGGTGGTGAAACACTGGAACAGGTTGCCCAGAGAAGCTGTGGATGTCCCCTCCCTGACAGTGTTCAAGGCCGGGTTGGATGGAGCTCCTAGCAACCTGGTCTAGTGGAAGATGTCCCTGCTCGTGGCAGGGGGGTTGGAACCAGATGGTCTTC
>Ga0181612_154090_pt1 | contig 16382 bp, 10 predicted proteins | sample HoacroProtozoa21_FD_119630 | JGI IMG/M metagenome (GOLD analysis project Ga0181612, IMG submission 119630) | Hoatzin crop microbial communities from Cojedes, Venezuel. Combined Assembly of Gp0051906, Gp0051904, Gp0051908
AGTTCTGTTAGCTGCCTTCAGTATTACTGTTTACCAGAGTGGTGTTGATGTAAGACCAGACTTAGCAGAGAGCAATGGCTTGCTTCTTAGGGTTTATTTCTTGTTTTGAAAGGTCCAGCAGGGTGAGCAAAGAATGGCTTATATTTTCTGTAGGCACTTTGACAAAGATGATTCTGTTTTGTTATGTATGCTTTATTTTTCAAAAAAAAGTATAGAGATTTAGAGGAAATAGTAAAGAAGGATTCATAATAGCATTGTCATCAGCAGTGCCTTCAGGTCACTAAATTCTGTTGGCTTGCTGGATTGTCTTGTTCCGCAGCTTAAAAAGGAAGGTTGAATGGGAGCTCTGTGGTTTGCTTTAGTTGCAGGCAAGGCTGATGTTGAACCTGGTGGGTTAGCAACCTAAAAAATATGAAAATCAAAGTATTGTTTAGACTGACAGATGCTTTTTTTCTGAAGGGCTTGTTTTCTGCTGATACTCTGAGGAGCAATAAATGGTTGCAAGAAGTCTGTCCATCTTACAGTGGCAGGTTGGACTCACTTTCTAGATATAGGAGTGTACCTAATTATACTTATGCCTTTGTAATTCTGTGTAATACAGAAATGAAGTTTATAGGTTCTTGACCTCTAAAACAAGGCCTGCTCAAAGGGTCATCTTTCATTTCTGATTTACCTATTATAACAACCTGAGGCTAGTCACAAGCCAGTAAGTAATCTCTAAGAGTAGAATCCAAAATAACCATTTGATGCATTTAGAAGAGAGGAAAATTCTTTAGAAAACTTACCAGTTTTGCTGCCAAAAAAAGGGTCTACTTCGAAGCTGGACAAGAAGACTCTTCAATGTTCTTTTCTGCAGCACTTCAAAGTCTGTCACTAGATGTATAGCTTACATGGCCTTTGCTATCTGCTTCTTGGCTCATAGTTTGCTCCTCCATGTCACCTTCTCAATTACTGTTTTTGTGATGGTCTCATTAAGCAAAGGCAGATACTGTAGAAGGTCACAGACTATCCATTGTAACTCTGTTCACCTACTTGCTTAGTATGGGCTTGATGACACCTACTAGATGATTAGGAGAGCATTGCTCTGACATCCCTGTATGGAAACAGGAAATAAAACAATTTTTTGTTTTTACAAATCTGATCAGGATTACAATAGGGCAAAGTTATTTTTTGTAAATGTCGGGTGCCAGAGAAGGTCTTTAAAAAGACTTCTGTGTCCAGCTGCAATACTAACCTTCAGAAATCTTTGTCTTGGCAAATCTATTCATTGGTCTGTAAACTCAGTGGGTTAACTTTTAAAAAAGCTTATGTTATGGTTTGACTGCGGCCGGCAACCCCGCCGGGGTGCGGAGGAGAATGGAAAGAAACAGGCAGAAAGCGGTGGGTCGGGATAAGGCCAGTTTAACAGAACAGCAAAGAAAGAGAACAGTAACAACAACGATACAGATAAGGAGAAAACTCAACACAAACTGCACAACCTCCACAACTGCTGCCCCGCTCCTGAGCCGCACGGCACATGATATGGAATACCCTGCTCTGTTTGGCCAGGTTGGGTCAGCCCGACGGCTGTATCCCTTCCTGGATTCCAGTGAAAATTAACCCTGTCCTGGCCGAACCCAGGACAGCTTGCCATTCTGGTTGCATACACTTTTGCACATAATCAAGTCATTATCAAATATAGTGGAGTCATCCACAAAACTCATTTGCATTTGTATTTACAGAGTGATTTAAACCTAATTGCATGAACAATCATTGTTTAAATATTGAGAAGTTATTAAGAGAGAAAAATACATTCTTAAATCAGGCGCCAGTTTAATTTGTTAGGATCCAATGTGTGAAGTGCCTGGAAAGGCTGCTGTATGATTCTTGGTTATTGATTTGCCAACTTCAGAAACTTTCAGAGGTATATTATAATGTCTTTTTAATTCAGTATTTTGTAGAGCTTCTAATAATGCTTTCTGTGCTTTACTGTACAGGTCAGTAGCAGTGCCTAGAATAAAGGCACCCTAGAAGAAGCTTATTCAATCTGCAACAAATATTTTTAGTTCTGTTTACAGTGGATTATGTTGCACCTTTTGTTTTGGGAACTTGCATCAGTAATAAATTACTTGGAAATTATGTATGATAGATAACCATTCAAAGGAGAAGACAAAATCAGGCTTGGCTGTTCTGTTCTTTTGTTGCATGTGATGAGCATCTACAAAGCTCTTTCTTACACTTTGAAGTTTTCTTTTTTTTAGTGCAAGTGGCCGAAGAAGTGGTCAAATTACTAGAATTAAAATTATATGTAAGACATTTTGTATCTTTCTGGTGTCATTGTATTTCTCAAGTCTGTTCTGATTTAGAAGGTGAGAAAAACACCAAGAAGGTCTTACCTTGGTGCCTCAGTCCTTCTATTAATTTCTCCATTTCTTCTGTTTGGTCTGTTTGCATAAGGAGGAAAGGTTACATTTGGCTTTCAGGGAAAACTGTTTTTTCTTTTTATAACCAAAAAGCCAATTCCAAACAAAACTCAGCATCTTGAAGAAGCAAAAAGGGCTCAAACTTTTGTAATTCTGTGTTACCTTTTCGCTTGCATTTACTCCATGAGCCTGCTGCTAAAATACTGTGTTCTTCACAGAGCTGCCATGGTGTAATGGTATCTTCCAGTCATTTAGCAAAAGAGTTCAGAATTTTAACGGTTCTTTTGTTTTGTATTTTACAGGCAGATTTTAAACTGATGTGTGATAATGCAATGACTTACAACAGACCAGATACTGTTTACTACAAGCTAGCCAAGAAGATACTGCACACAGGCTTTAAGATGATGAGCAAAGTAAGAGACCTATTAAAAACAAAAAGCAGAAACTCTTCGGGGTTTTTTTTCGTCATGCTTAAAAGGAACATAATTAATAACAATGATAAAGTTATTTCATCCATCTGTGATTAATTTTAGCAGTGCCTGTTAGTGCTGCTGTATTTAAGGGCTTGATAGCATTCTTATTATAACCACATCCTTATTTCTGAGCCTTATCTGCACCACTGAAATCTGTAGGAGCTTCTTTCACTGGCCTCAGTGGAAGCAATTAAGATCCATGTATATAAAAGCCAACTTTAAAATGTTGCTTCTGGCTGAAACTTTTAAAACAAGATCTCAGTTTTATTTCTGCATAGGCAAGACAGCTTTTCTTTTTTGAAGGTGGTGGGTGTAGGGGAGGTTTCAGGGGTTTCACAGAAGCATGCGTGCAAACACGCTTTTTACTGAAATACAGTTGTTGGCTTGTAAAATGAAGTTACTTTGGTTAACTGCTGTGTGTATGCGTGTGTGTGTGTGCGTGCGCGCATGTATTGCAGTTATGGTAAGTTTTATGTAAAATAGACAGTTGTCTTTGCATATGCAGTTTTGTTTGTTTGTTTGTTTCTCTCTTGATAGTTGGGCTGCAGAAATTCTGATGCCATGCTACCATGACCAAATCATGTTGCATCGCCATTGGAAACGAGGCATTAAGAACAAAATAAGGCCATGGCCATTCCCATCCCATCCCATTATCATAGCATCTTGGCTATGAGGGAAAGGTTAAGTCCCTGCCGCTCTGTCCTTTCTGATTCTAGGAACGGCTGTTAGCTTTGAAGCGCAGCATGTCGTTTATGCAGGACATGGATTTTTCTCAGCAGGCAGCTCTTTTGGGTGATGAAGACACAGCAGTTGAGGAACCTGTCCCTGAAGTTGTTCCTGTACAAACAGAGACTACCAAGAAATCCAAAAAGCAAAATAAAGAAGTTATTAGGTAAAGGTTTTAATGGGCATGCTTACTGGTTTGTTGCAGCTTTTGTAGTGTGAGACAGCAGTAAAGAATTCAGGAAGGAAACACATTTCAGCTTTTCTCCTTGTGGTCCATGGGATAAATGGGCAATTTTATTGTATTTTATTTATTCGTTTATAGAACTTGTTTGATAATGCGCTGTTTCCCAACTTGAAACAAACAATTCAAAGAATGACTACACATTCTTTTAAACACTTACAGTTAAAGTATGTATATCCTTCTTTATATCTGTACTAAATGAGTAGTTTCTTCTCATGATGCTTTGAAATGTTCTTTAATTTTTACCATAGCCACAAATATCTTTGTGTTTTGTCCCATTTTTCCTCCTGCCCCTCTAAAACGATTGACTGTATCAAAATCTAACAGAACCTTTCTGGGAGGGCAAAGTGGCCCAAAATCAGTCAATGATTTTATTCAAGTTTAGTCTTACCTGGCAGGATATAGAGGTACGTGATATTATTTCTGGAGCAGATGATAACATCTTCCCAATGAAATCTTATTAAACTTCTTTGTAAAATACGTTGCTACTGCAATAGCTAGCTTCCAACTAGTAGGCCCCCCTGTGTCAGTAAGTTGTGTTTTTATAGCTATAATCCAATTTTAGTCAAATTAAAGGGCTTTATTTTCTATTTTATGAGGAGATTTTAGCAGAAACTGTGATTTACAAGCAAATTATGTTTTTCAGTGTTCTTACATAGACACCCTTGGATAGATACTGAATTTAAATTGTAGAGCATTTATTTTATCAACTGGAATTTTAGGAAAATAAAACTAACAGAATTACTAGTCATATATTAAATTATCTGATCATGTAGATGTATTCTGCAGGTTTCTTTCTTAAACATTCAAAGTAAAATAAAAAAAGGGAAATGCAGCTTGTTATTTCAAGTTCATGCTCTCTCTTTTTTGTTAAAAGTTAACTTTGGCGTTTTAATCAGCCACATTTTTTGTTACACTTGAGACATTTTCGTAATCCTGTTTAATGTCTGATGAAAGAAGCAGTATTTTAATGTAGTTGTTTTGTGGAAATAGGAGACTGCAATATGTATCTTCAAAAATAATTTAAAATTGAGTAATTTTTTTGGCTGGATCTATTCTAATGTCAGCATACAGAAACGTATCTTGCTGTATCATGGAGAATTATTGAAGTGTAATTTCTTCTTTGTTTAATGGATTGTGTATAGGAATTAACTGAAAGTACCTTTCTGTAAACAAGACTTCATTGGCGGGGTGGGGTGGTGGTGGTCTGTTTTTTGTTTAGTTGGCTTTTTTAAAAGATACGATTATTTGATTTGTATGATGCCCAAAATAATAGATCTTCTCTTCTGATTAATTCTTACATGAACTCCATTACAGGAGTAACTTTGCACTTTGGCACTTTTTGTGTACTCATCTTCAAATACAGACAGTTAATAGAGCAAGAAATTGAGACTGCCAAGCAATACAGTCTTTAATATCTACCGTAACATACAATTCAGATAGTTAAAAATAACTGACATTTAATTTTATCCTTATACTAGTCTCCTTGCAATCAGTTGTGGTATAAATTTACTTTCCTGTTGTTTTCAATGTTTATATAACTTTTATAGCTGGGATTAATTTGTTTTTTGTAATTAACTTGACCTTTTAAACACTTCTATTTTGGCATCAGTAAGATAGATATATTCTTTTTGATGTACCATAAGAGATTTGGGGGGAGAATTGAACCTAATAGCAGATATTTTTGCCTTCATATTTCACAGTTTAAAACAGTGAAAGAGCTGAAGTCAATGTTTGCAAAGTGTTAAAGCAGTTGAGACCTCTATACTGTAGTTTAAGAAGTGTCTTGATCATTTGGGCATCCTAATATCTAAGTAGTTTTTTAAAATTTTGTCCAGGATGTTGCAGCCTTCTGAACATTCTCTCAAAATTCTTGTCCATTAAATATTCTGTGTGATAGAAAGTACCAGTTGTTTAGGACTTTCCTGCTGTGTACACCCTTTCTTAAAGTTTCAATGAAACAACAACCGTGTAAAACATCTGTCTCATAACAGTATGATCCTGTGATCTTTTTATTGTCTTTAATAGCAAAACTTTCTTGTGTATCGGATCTGAATCTCTGTACAGAGAGAAATTCTTAGCTAAGCAAATGGAAGAAGATACCCCAGGAGAGAGAAATGGATTTGGTGTGAGGAGATGCTCTACCCAGTACCTAAGGTGTTTGGCCCTAGTGTCTAATGTCCATATAATGCCCTGAAAGATTTTAATGTACAAAGTTTATTTTACATATATAATATAATGAAGTCTGCCATATCTTACGATGTCTTCACACTTCCCCTTATAATACTACACTTCTCTGATTTTATATAATGGCTAAGATATGTCCTGTTCCATCTTAGGTATGCTTATTTGTAGTATTTTATTTTTTTTTGGTGGTTTAATGGAAAGAGATCTACTGAAAATAAATGTTAAATTCTATAATTTCAATGAGAAGGAATGGCACGGTTGATACTGATTAGGAATACTAATTGCCAATATTAACAAACATCGGAATTAAAGGACTCCCTGTTAGACTGGGAGCATGTCCTACTTCTACAAACAACTAAATGACGTAATATTCATAAATACAGCCATTCAGGGTTTTTTCTCAGATTAGAGTTACAGTCACCATTCCCTTATCAAGTAATTTCTTTTCTGCATCTTTATATTTGTAATTTGTGAAAATATAACCTATTCGTGCATGTGGGAGAGTAAGGACACATACAGCATTTGCCTTGTATTAATGCAATTATACTCCCAATCTCTGTTTTGTAATACTTTCTTTATTTTCATCAAGGTACAGAAACAATTAAATTTTTGAAGTTCAGTAGTTTGGTAGTTCTCAGCTGCTGCTGCAAAACTTCAGTTTCATAATATGATTATAATTCCACTTAAATGCTGAAGCAGACTGACACTGGGAGAGGAGTGGGACTGATTGTTCTATTTAGCAAACCCAGAATTCAGCCCTTTGTTTTGTTTTAGCTTTTAATTTCTACAGCTGCTCCTCTTTTCTTTCTTAGTTGCATATTTGAACCTGAGGGAAATGCATGCAGCCTGACAGATAGCACTGCTGAAGAACATGTCCTGGCCCTAGTGGAACATGCAGCAGATGAAGCTCGGGATAGGATCAATCGATATCTACCCAACAGCAAGGTCTACTGCACAACTAAGTTCACAATCCCATTTTGTGTCTGACTATTGAATGCTTTGTTTCATCTTAGGAAACGGGTGTTAGTACTACATTTTCTGAGACTGTAACATCTAAGGTGTATGTTCTGTGTGGAATACCAATATGACTATTATCTATCCTAAATAGGGTGTTCTAAATGGATCTCAAGCTGTATTGTGTGTTGAACATCTTTAGAAATTCACTTGCAGAAAACAGTGAAATGTTTCTCAGTCTTGAATCTGGCTTCCTTAACTGCAAACCTTAGCATTGAAAGTGATCAAAATAGCATCACACGCTTCTTATTGTTGCAACCTCAGAAAAAGCAAACTTTGGCATGGGTTGAAGAGTTATTAGAATTTCCCCCCCAATCTAAGGAATTCAGGAATTTTTAAGTGTTAAATTACTGTTTTCAATGAAAAGTCCAGAACCTCTTGTAGTTTTGTACCTACAAGTAGTTGCTGTCAGCTATAGCACATTCTTGTGTGAGTACAAAATACAGACATCCTTCACTGACTAGTTAAAGATAGCAGTAGTTTGTCCATGTTGGAATTTTGGACAGTGCTAACAACAGGTTTGATCATCTGAAACGTGGTTCTGATACTGTCACGTGTGTTTGGTTTTTGTGCTGTTCCAAGACTTACAAGGAAAAGCTCAGTGACAGTGCAGTTTTCTCAGCATGATCTTTTTATGGGCTGTGATTTTCTTAGCTGTGTGATAATGGTGGATTCCTTCATTTACTTCTTTCTAGGGCTGGACTGAATGCTACAGGCATTTGCTACAGGCCTATGTTGAGTTAGGTTTATGCTGTTTCCCTTGCATTGTGTGCAGTCTTATTACCACCATTATACTTCGTCCTCATTGCTCATTCTGTCATGTACTCTAGTGACCGCTGCAATCAAAAAAACCATCAGGATGTTGCTACATCCTGCATTTTCCACCTATTTTTTAACAGCTGTTGCAGAAGAGACATTTTCTTTGAAGCACTAATGGTAGTAATTTTGTCTTCAAACTTAATGTCTATTTCTTGGACAATGGCCCTTGTTATGCAGTCACCTTAGGCTCAAGAGGATTGGGGAGTAAAGCCTTAAAGAACAGTGGGAGAAGGTTCGGCTTCTTCAGTGTATTTCTGTTTCTTTGGATAATGAGAAGACTTGCTAGGATTGAAGGCTATTTAAAACCTCCAAAGTAAGAGTGACTTTTTAAAAACCCTTTAAAGCAATACCAGTCTTTTGCTAATTGCTGGCATTACTGAAAAGGCCTTTCATGCTGATGCATTCAGTTTTGCAGTGTTCAGGAAAGAGTTGTTCTAGGTGTGCAGCTCTTAATTGTCTAGGTTGTTAATCAGCTAGACAACCCACTGCAGATTTCACTGAATCTAGGTAATGCTGACATGTTCCTAGAGTTCAGCTATTGTTAACTTTTGCCATCACTTGAAGGTGTTGTTCCTGTTCATTCTCTTTCCAGCTCTTGTCACCTCTGTTTTTATTATATGTCAGCATTAGCTTTCGCCTTACGTTTGGAGACAGTTTTAAACTTTTTAAGAGGGAGAGGGGAAAAAAAAAGAAGAAAAAAAAACAACCCCACAAAATAGGGGAAAGATTTGTTGTTCAATTTACTTCGAAACATTTACTATTATTTCTTTAGGGAGAGCATAGTTTTAGTTTTCCATCTTTACTCGGAAGTGGCAGTCTTTTTTGCATGATTAGTGTATAGTGAGTTTTTGACATCAGCTAAGTTTGTTGGATCAGTTTTGGCTCTATTTTTACAGACCCCAGTGTGTTCTATTGTCTTTCACATCTCTGGCAGTCTTTTTAGCTTGTGTTTGTGTGGTCTGATAGGTCTGTCACAACACTTCTTCCTCTTTTAAGAATATGGTAGTGCATTCGTGAAAGTACTTGTAATTACAGAAAGTTGTGGGTGAGATGAAAACAAGCAGGTCAGTCTAGATTTGAAAACAGTGAGGTAGATTGTGGATAGGAGTTACAGTTCTGCTTCCAAAAAGAAGGTGTGTTCTAGGCTTGGCAGTCAGAAAATCTAGCTCCATACTAATTATAATGGAATTGTTTTTCTCTTGGATGCAAACTTTAGATGTGATTTAGGAAGATGGAGTTGTATATATGACATACGAACTTTTAGTCCTAAGTCTTCTGTTCTGAAGCATTTGCTAGGCGGTGATAAATAGTTGTGACCCAAGATTCTCTGTATTAAAAAGGGAATACCAGAGTGCAGGGTCTGAATACAGCTAAAAATGTTTTTTATAGTTTTCTTTGTAGGGAAGCAGCTTGTCCTTTGAGTTTGGACTGTTTTGAATGATTGCTTATGTTTCTTTGTGGTTCTATTTACAGATTGGTTATCTGAAAAAAAATGGAGATGGGACTTTGTTATTTAGTGTAGTAAATTCATCTGATCCAGAAGCAGAAGGTAAATGCCGTAATCTTTCCAGCAAACATTTCTAATCTTGAATGTTCGAGGAGATTTTTGAAGTCTCAACTGTACATACAGAGCCTGTGTAGTATACAGGAGTTGTTTTAAAAAAAAAAAAAGAAACAAAGTTATTCTGCAAACCATTTTCCCCAAGAGCTATATTTAGTATCTCCAATATAAGATGTTTCTCTTTGCCTTTCAAATTTTCACTCTTCAAATGCTCTGTTGTACTCATGCTAACAGTAAGATGGTAAAATAACTACAACTTGGAGAACTTGCAAGACAGGCGTTTCCTGCATGTACTCTGTAGTGTTAAAATCTAGTAGACAAAAGGTGAATGAAAATGCTGTAATCCTATGTAAATGTGCAATGCATAGATGCAAATTCAGAATAATCTTTTACCTTTTTTATTTCAAAACTTTAATAGCTGAAGTTCAGTTTTAAGTTAATTGGGTTTTGCTTAATTGTTTTTCTTTAGTTCCTTGATCTTTTCTGTGCGTTTTTGTTTGTCTTACTACTATATGTTATTTATGTTGTCTTATGCTTCCCATGTCTTTTTAGTTTTGAGCTCAAAATGTGGAAGTTTTGAAAGTCTGTCATGAATGAAATGTCATAGTCTCTATGCTGCTGTATATCATGTTGATTTCTTTCTTCTCTGCACCTTTTGAGATTGGAATTCATTCACAGCTTACCTATTGTTGCATTGAGGAATGCATGAACCCTTCTGACTAGCCTCATTTCTGTTGATTTTTTGGTTAGGAGATACAAACCTGTAACTCTATTACTGTCTAAATTCCTTTTCATTGATAGCAAATTTTTCTGGAATGAAACTGAGCATTTTGTCTGCCATCACGCCCTTACCTATTTCTGAAAAAAAAAAAAAAATTTAATGTGATTTAGTACCTCTGAAATCATGTCACTGAAAATTTAGACAGTGACAGTAATGGGAGCAGAGTAAGCTTTCACTGTGTGCTGTAAAGTACTGTACTGCTTCCTGATGTTTCTGTGCTCCAGAATCTTTTTTGTTTGTGTAGTTAATGCTACTTACACTGAATTTACAGCTAATAATATAATCTGCATTTTTGTTGTTGTTGGTGTTTTTTTTTTTATCCTAGTAGGGTTCTAGGGATATACTTGCTTTCTGTTGTTCAGTAATTGAGCTTAATTATCATTAGATTCCGTAACAGTCAGAGGGTTTTAAAATAACTGGAAGTGTCCTAAATGTTCTTGGGATTTTTTTGAGTTTAAAAGCATACTCCAAATTATTTGAGCCATTTTAATTAAGAAGGTCACAGAACTTCAGAAGAAAGAAATATTGCTGTAGCCATAATGGTAATTATCTTAATGAGGTTCTTTATGTGATGTCTGGGTTTCTTTAGACAAACTAACACTTAGTCAACATAAGAAATTTTTTTTATTACTTCATGATATCTAGATCTTGAATATTAGTGAATCAGCTGGTAAAAGAATTTCAGATGCTGCTATATACTTTGAAATAACTAAGTAAGCCATAGATCTTGTGAATAAGTGATGGAAACATATTTACAACATGTATTTGAAATTTAAATGGAAAACCTGAATTACACTTCCTATGCTTAATAAAAATGTACAGATTAAAAGATATTTGGCCCTTATGGTAACTGCAACTTCTTAAAATAGCAAAATCTAAATATTCACCATAAATAAATTTTAAACATGAAATGCTTTACTAAAAGTTATCATCTTCCTTTAAATCAAATTATTAGAGGAAGAAACTCACCCAGTGGATCTGAGTTCGCTGTCTAGCAAATTATTACCTGGCTTCACTACACTGGGCTTTAAAGATGAACGAAGAAATAAAGGTAAATGCCAAAGAAAATGTTTTAACTTTGTGTTAATTAAATGTTTGAGCAATTTCTTGACATAAAATAATTTCATATTATACCTGTCTCCAAATGAAAGTTCACTTGTTTATTTCTATAATATATAATTATTCCATTTACAGCAGAATGCAGTTTTATTTCAATTGACTTTTGTGTATTAAACATAACTTAATTAGGAGTTTATGGATTAATGTTTTGCCTTGGTGTTGTAGCCATACTGTAAGCTTTCCAGTAATGGTACTCCATTTTCTCTGGAGGAGATAATTTTTACTGAGCAACTGCACCTAGAGTTGAGGAAAAAAACCTTTTGGTCACTTGCATTTTTGTATTGTGTGGACAAGGGTTTCACAAACTGCGGATTTTTTTCTAGTATTACTGACTCTTTTAATAGTTTCTATTCTGCTCTTCAGAAACTGGCAAGTAACAGTATAGTAGACACATGCAATAAGCAGAAATATGAAAGGGGGCATGGGGATGAATCCTTTTTTGTGGGAGTGGGGTGGTTACCTTAGTTCTTTATTTTGCAGTAGTGTAAGTACGTTTATTTATGTGGTTAAAATTGTTACACTGATTTTAGAGTCTGGAAGTATCCTTGAGATATTGCTCTTGATTTCAGTTGGAGGAAAAAATATGCTGCACTCTCTGTATCTGTTTCAGAAAACAAAGTCTTGGTTTTTTTGGTTTTTTTTTCTCCCCAAGTGATCTTTTACACTTCTGTTAATCATGTGTCATCTCTTTCTTGTACCTTTCTAGTAACCTTTCTTACAAGTGCTAGTACAGCACCTTCCATGCAAAACAACTCTATATTTCACGATTTGAAATCAGATGAAATGGAGCTCCTGTACTCGGCATACGGTGATGAAACTGGGATACAGTGTGCCTTGAGGTAAGCACTTCCTTATAAGGAGGCCTAACTTCTCTTAGCAATTTTATGAAAAGCAATTTGGACTCAATGTCAACTAGGAACCTCAAAATCCTGTTTTTTAAATTTTTTTTTTCTAGAACTTATTTTAAAAATAACTCATTTTAAAACTTGAAGCTAGCTGTCATCCTGGTTGGTGGGGGTTTTTTGATGGTTTGGGTTTGGTGTGGGTTTTTTTCCATTTGCGGTTTTAAGTTACCCTGTTTTATTGCAAGGCTGTTATGGATCTTGTTATTAGAGTCTTTAACCGCAAGATATTATAGATTGCTAAAGATTTAGCACTTTGCTTTAAACCCAGCATGAAGCAGGTTTAGATATGCCAGTAATAGATTTCAGTGACTTTAAAACAGTGATATTTTTCAAGGAGTTTCGAAACAGTTGAAGCTACTTGAAAAGGAAATGCTTTAAACTTCTCTTTAAACTGTTAATCTTGGAGGAAAAGAATTAATCACAAGCTTTTTTCTTTTCTTTGTGTTTTTTTAACCCACTAGCAATGGTAGTTCAGGTGAAAATTTGCTGGTTGTTGTGAAAAGTAAGTTTGCACATACATTTACTTCCATTTGAAAAAAAAAATAAAAAACAATCCCTCCCCCGTCTTGAAGGCCTTAATTACTTTTCTGAAGAAGCATAGGAGAGTATAAGAACAAGGAAAATATTAATGTAATGCAGCATAGTTGGGGAAAACCATATTGTGAGTTGAAATATTTTTTACAAAAGTAAGTGTTTTCTGTAATGCTTGTATTTCCATTCCTGCTAGCTTACAAGAGTTTGTGAAGGACGCTGGAAATTACAGCAAGAAAATAGTAGATGATCTTCTGGACCAGATCACTAGTGGAGATCATTCCAAAACTATTTATCAGCTAAAGCAGGTGTGTCCTTGATGCACAGAAATGTCACAAATTCATCAAAACAAGAATCGACCTGTTTCTATTTTTGAATATTGTATGAGATGCTTTGTTTTCCACTGTCAGTTTAAGCAGTGAAGGCTTGGCTGTTTGTGTAACCACGTGGTGAACTGAATTGGAAACTGAATTAATCAGCAGAGAAGTAATCTTTACTTTCTCCAGCTAGATGCAACTCTCCAATGTCATTCAGTATCTGGCTGCAAAAAGGAAGAGGCAGGGGAGTGCAACGTAGAAGGGGGAGGAAGGGACCGACCAACTGAATGGTGTTTGGGCAGCTCTGTCACTCAGTGGCATGACTTATGTATCTGCTTCTGAGCTACATCGCAAAGCTTTCGTTAAGGATTTTTTTTTCCTTAATTTAAATGCAAAATATATTCCTTGTGGAAGGATTAATTACTTGGAACATTGAAATGGTATTGGAGAATAGATTAATATCACTTTACAGGTATCTATTACCCAACACTCCTAACTTTTAAATTCATCCAGTATGTATGAAGGAAAAACTTTTAACTAATTTCCAAAAACACTTTACCTAGGAGATTCATACTGAGACTGCAGAAGACATTTTTCTCAGAAGTGTGTGTAATTCTAGTGGGAATGTTTGCATTCCCAAGACAAAATAGACTACCAGAAACTGCAAAATCTTGTTTCATGTTATGTTCCCTCTGAAAACCACTCTTAGTTTGAAATAATTGTTTGCTGTTCAAAATGATGGCGGTCTGAATGATTCCAGAATAAAGAGAGGGAGGTGGGGGGGAGGATGGAAGGTACTCGGACTTCCTGACATGGTGGAAATGAGATTATGCTAAATCTCTGCAGACTTAGGAGTAGAATAAGGTGGGTGATGTTTGGGGAAAAGGAGACAGTAGAATGAAAAATACAGAGGATCCTTCGGAGTTTGTTGGGGTATTTTTTTCCAGTCCCTGCTGGAAAAAGGTTGCATGTGAAACAGAAAGAAATGTAAAGGATTAGTTCAAAAAATTTTGAAAGTTCGAAAAACTCAAAACCAATATTTTGAATATTCTTCTACATCTAGAAATGTGTGTATACGACATACTGAGCAGCTTTAAATTAAAACATGTGCCTTTCCTCTTTTGCCACCTTGCTCTATGAATATTGTTCCCAATGAGAATTTCTGAATACCTATCAAATGGTTAAGGGCTATTTACACTTAGAAATGCTGTTCAGTTGTGACACATGGATATGTACAGATTCTGTGCAGTTAGATGTGTTTCACTGATGATATGACATGGTGTTTTGTGCTTGAGTATTTTATGCTGCTACATTTGAGTAAGAATTAATATCTCTGAAAGTACAACCTTAAATGATTTGGAATCAGAAGGTACTGAAGTAATGACTAATATACTGCGTTTGAATATGAAGTTCACGGGCAGAAGAAATAGCGTAAGGGAACTCAAAGATTAGTTAAAATACATAATGCTAAAATACTTCAGAACAGTACCTGTTACACTGTGATTGCATTACAGATATCTGAAAAAGTTGGCTGTTTCTAGCATTATTTTGTATGTGAAGTTTGAATATACTTGAAATTGTATGAGAAAGAGGTCTTTCTCTCATGTTGGATAAAAGTAATTGTTAGTATTCTTTCTTTTCAGAGGCGAAACATCCCAGTAAAACCACTGGATGAAGTAAAAGTAAGTTATGCTGATACTCAGTCTCTTCTTTTTTTCTTTTTTCTTTTTTTTTTTTTTTAAACTGGAAAAAGTGTCCTGGCATTTTAAGTTGAGAAAGTAATGCTCTCTGGGCTTCCAACATGCAAATTCATAATTTTATCTAATGTGCATCTGTTCTGTATACAGCAAAGATTGATAAGTGGAGTGTATGACAAAGAAGGGGCTGTTAGGTTAGTCCTAAAGAGGCTGTCCTGGTTAGTTCTAAATTATTTATGTGAGTGTATATGGTCACCCATTAGAGAAGAGCTAGTCTAGTTTGTTGTGAACGTTCTATGTAAACATCATGAAACACGGTAGTATTCAGTGGTGGCATAGGATCCGATCCTGGTAAACCAGCAAATTATATAAACTAAGAGTATTCTTAGGAAACATAAGGTATGAAATGCTAAGATCTATAATATGATTTGGTTCTTTAGGTTCTGCCAGTTCTCATAAAAGAAGAACACAAGCTGCGTCATACCTGTCCGGATTCTTCCAAACAGATTATGGTAAAATGGTTTGTGTGGTTAAAAAAAAAGAGTGTTGAGACATTAATTTTGTTTCAGTGCAAGGTTGTGTGTGCTCTGAGGTAGAAGATTTATATTGCGGTATCTAGAATAAGCTTTCAGTACTTAAAATTGATTCTCTGACAGTGTCTATTTTAGTTCGTAGCTTTGTTTGTCCTGTTTTTCTGTGTTCTCTAGTTCAATTCAGCATGCATAACTAAATCTCAGAGGCAGAAAGACCACTTAGGAGTCTGGAAGATACTTGATCTGCTGATGCGTATTTGAGGTTCAACCTGCTGTAAAAGTGGAAAAAAACCCAGTAGTAATGATCAGTTTTACTGCATCCATTGATAATGTCTGTTAGGAAGTAGGGGTAAATAATGCATATCTTATGTTTTCAAAGCTACTAACCAAATCTTTAAGTGGTATATTTTTTATCTTGCAAATTATTTGTGACAACAGAAGATATGCACTGTATTCCATGGCAATTCACATGAAAATTATACGGATTATATTATAGCAACTAATAAATTTTATAGTTTTGTAAATATTCTTTATGTTTTGTGGAAAGCTTTGTATTTCTTTGGACGATAACTGTTTAAGTTAATTCATGAAAATGCTAGGTTTCGTTTTCATATTTCTGAAAGATAATACCCACTAGTGTATGTACCTGCATGTCTTATTGCTCCTGCTGGAATTAGGCAACCTCAGAGAATTCTGTTAAAATGAAGCGTAATGACTTTTACTTTGATCTCTTACTTTTTGCCATTACATCGCAGTATTGCAACAGGTATGGAAAAAATGAAACTGTTGTAGTGCAGGCTGTGTTTCGTTATCCAAATGTACAGAAAAAATATTTGAGAGACCAGCTCCAGCTAATATGGTGTCCAGGGAGGCCCACCTTACTGGTTTTATTAGTCGCATACAAAAAAATTCAATAAATCCAGTGTTGCATTGACAAGGTGAGGAAAGAGGGGTTCTGGGAGTGGTTCGTGATAAGGTATACAGAGGATTTGGTGGTTGTTGATTTCTGCAGTCCCATATGATGAGGTGAAAGATGTTTAGACTACCCTGCAGATCCCTTGCCATTCATATGACTG
>Ga0181612_173981_pt1 | contig 16382 bp, 7 predicted proteins | sample HoacroProtozoa21_FD_119630 | JGI IMG/M metagenome (GOLD analysis project Ga0181612, IMG submission 119630) | Hoatzin crop microbial communities from Cojedes, Venezuel. Combined Assembly of Gp0051906, Gp0051904, Gp0051908
CCAGGCTGCCCAGGGAGGCTGTGGAGTCTCCTTCTCTGGAGATATTCCAGATCCTCCTGGACACGGTGCTGTGCAGCCTGCTCTGGGTGACCCTGCTTCAGCAAGGGGGTTGGACTGGGTGACCCACAGAGGTCCCTTCCAACCCCGACCATCCTGTGATTCTGTGACTGGAAGGATGGACCAGAAATCTCAACTTCCTATTGCACTCTTGGTTATGTGATCATTTCAGACAATTTAATTCCTAGATTAATGACAAGGCTAACGGCTCCTGAGTAATCCGCCAGGTACAGCACCGTCCGGATATCCCGCGCGGACGCAGCCGAACCTGCCCAGATGCACAGGGCGTGTACCTCCTCGCAGCGCTGCCTCAAGCTGCAGAAACACACGGAAAAGCGCCGGGGCAATTTAAAACACAAAAGGAGCCGCACGGCGACTTTGACAGCCTTCCCCCTTCCAAGGGCTCTATTCCCAGGGCGCTGCAGTCCTGTGCGTTGCTGGTTACGACGGCACTCCCCACGGGCCGGCCATTTGTTATTCCTCAGGTATTTTCCAGTCGGACCGATCTGACGAGTTACCTGCTTCCAGCTGTCAGCAGCCTGGCAGGAACCAGCAGGGGAGCGAGCAACACCTCATCCTATCGCCGCTATTGATCCATCAGCGATCCTGAAAGCGTGGAAGGGAGAAGCGGCTGCGCAGGCATCAAGCAACTTGTCCAGGACAGCAAATATCAAAAAGCAACGCCAGCTCGTCCCCGTGCTCTCCCTGGTGCTCCCCACTCTGGCTCCGACAGCCCGGAGCAACTCCTCAGCCCACAGCACAAAGTACATTGCACTTGGTTTTTAGAGCATCATCGCTGACACCCCGATTCACAGGCTCAGGTGCTGTGACCTTGCCTGCCTTTACACTCCTACGTTCAGATTTTAAAATTAATCATCTAATTCCAGGTAACTGCTTTTAAATTCGGCCGAGTGGGACATGAATCTTGCTGAATGAGAAATACAGGTCTCCATGGTGAAATAGATTAAGCATTGCTACACTCCCCATTTTCTTTCAAGACTTCAGCTGCAATTGCCTGCTCTAATTGGAGATGGGAAGTCTCGCTATAGGGTAATTAAGCACGCGAGGAGCTCAGGAGAGCTGCCTGCCAGCACCTGGCAGTGGGATTCCCCTTCCAGAGGCACCTGCACTAAATGGTAATTCCTTCCCTCCATTTCCCACTCCACTCCCTGACGCTTCTCCCGGCAGCTCGGAGGAACAGATGGAGCAATCACCCTCCTCCTCTCCACAGCACGGACCCCTGCTGCTACCCTGCGCCTTCTGCAGTTGTAATACACATAATTAGGCAAATCAATGGACAATGCAGCATATTAGAGGAGGAGGAGTTACATCAAGGCAAAACACAAGTCCCAATTTATTTACCGCAGAAAATGGGATATTTCTGCGTAATTGCCCAAAACTGCAGAGACGAGACAAAAAGTCCTCCCAGGCCTGGCAGGTAGGGTGCCATGATCGGGTCACTGCCTGGGGTGGCTGGAGAACGGCTGAGGGGGGGCTGCTCTCATCTTGACGAGCAGTCAACTTACATCTTCAACATCTCATTGCCATTTATGCGTTATACTCCCAAACCTCTCACGCATCCATAATTAGAGAGAACGATGTTCACTGCTGCTCACCCTACCACTGACTCCAGACCGAAAGGCACACCCGAAGGCTGCGAAGCCCTCGCTGCAAGCGGCAGCCCTCCCCGCGCTCCCTCGAAAGCCACAGCTTGCACGGCAGAGGCCAAGCGCACGCAGCTGCCGGCTCCTGAGCTCTCTCCTCCCCAGGCACAGCTTTGTTTGAGGTTAATGCCGGCTCCGTGCTCCCTGCTCCTCTCCCCTTCCACCCCTTGCAGCTCCCACCCCAGGGAAGGCAGGGGACGGTGCGGTCTCACCGTATCCCCGCGGCAGAACAGAGGTGTGAGAAGTAAAATGCATCGACGTGAAGAGCAGGCAAGCTGCGGAGAAGGGCCCTGCGACAGGCAAGGGGAGCGATGCACAGAGACGGGACCTCCAGGAGCAGCTGAGCCCGTGAGCTGGGAGGTTCTGCACGGGAAGCGGGGTCACGCACGGAGAAGAGCGCTGCAAGGCAAACCAGGGATGAGAATGAGAGCGGCTATTAAAATTCTGAGCTTCCCAAAGGAGGTGATCTGCCTGCCTAGAGGAAGCACCAGCGATCTGCTCCCAGTGCTAGACACAGTCCTGCACACGCACAGTGGGTTTGATCCTGGCTGACGGACTCAAAGCAAGGCGGTGCCCAGGGACTGCCCGGGAACAGGACCTTCCCAGAAGCCAGGCACCAAGGCACTGGTCAAGAGGCAATGAGGCCTCACCGATCCCTCGGTCTGTTTTACAGACGTATTGATACACGGCGGAACGGAGAGCCAAGCCGTCCGACACATCCTTTAGTCATTTTTGTTTTTTATGAGGTTTCTGGCATTAATTTTGGCCAGGTCTGTCTGATCTTCAGGGGTTCGGAGGAGCTGGAGTGGGGGAGAACCGCAGCTCCCAAGGCACCGACGGCCTCCAGTCAGACACCCGGATACTGATACACAGAAAGATATTTTAGAATACGTCAGGAATTCTAGATTTTAGCCTCTTGCCCTCACTCAGCACAAGTCAGTAGCAGAGAAACAAAAATCTCCGCTACCAGATTTGAGCTTTATTCCTTTTTACTGCATTTCTGTGTTCTCTTTCCAAAGTCTGGACCTTCCAGAGTCAGGCCCAGTACCCCTGTGAAACCAGGGAAAACGATTTGCAAAGTCACTCAGAACAGCAACAGCGAAGAGAGGGTCTGGCCGCTGAGCTCCCGGGGTTACTGGTTCGTGAGGGTACCACCTGGCTGACCTTGCTCATTTATAAACCTGAAACTTTCAGTTCTTTCCCATGCCGATCACTAACCAGCACCACCCGACTAGAGGAAGCTTCTCCCACGTAACCGACTGTCGGGTCGGAGCTGTCCTGCTTCACGGGGCTCTGCCAACGTCTTAGTGCTCACCTAAGTGACACAGCTTTTGTTCTTGTGCTCCAGCATCCTCCAAAATGCCGCCAACTGTGCCGGATTGCTCTGCGGCTTCTGAGCATGAGAAAACTTTCAACGAAATGCAAACCAACATTACCAAACGCCTTTCAGATACGATCTAAGTCAGGTCTCCAAATGCAGCATTTGTGGAAATGGTTCTGTCACTTCTCCAAAACTGAAGAATATAAAAATAGTATGATTTACGGGTACCACAACACTGCAAACCCATCTTTATTGTGTCAATGCAAAATCTTGCCTCACACGTGCCCACATAACCACAGGCTGCAGCCCACTTGCCACTAAAAAGGAGAGAAATAGATCCACGACAGGCTCAGAAAATACTCTAAATCAGTGACTCGCTAAGACGACCGACACTTCTGCCATTTGTTTATATGCTGTAACGGTGTAAATATCATCCACTGCTGTAATATTTAAGAAAATACGTTTGCAAGTCCACGTTAGACATTTCCCTGGGTGCTGCACCCTGCTCACAGCAGGGAGCCCTGGGGTGGGGGCACCGTATTGGCTCTGTGCACAACCGCAGCAATTCCATATTCAGTTTGTTCTCCCAGCTTATCTTCTCGCAGCTCTGGAGTGCATTCTTCCTTATCTTGGAGACAAATGGCCTCCACGGAGAGCTCTAAACAGCAGAGCTATTTATCTGCTTGACATGTGTTTCCCTGTTTGTTTTCTCCAGCCTTGAGACAGTCCGCTCAGGCTTTGACAATACTCAGCTGTGTCAACGGCAGAAGGTTGCCTGGCCCCTGCACTCCAGTGCTGTGAATCAATTTCTTTGCCATCTTTATAATTTTACTGTACTAAGTCAAGTCTAATCGATGCTTTCTTCTTTTGATTTAAAGCAAACCCTTCACAAACTTCTCAGAAAGCTGGCTGGAATTGAAAAAAGCCGGGGGGGAAGAAAAAAGAAATAAATTCTTTAATGAATTCAGCACTGATTTTCTTCTTTGTGGAAAGAAATGAAAAGGTGATAATGTTCTGTGGGTGGCAATCCCAGCTGAAATATAGGAGGGAAAAAACAAATGGTTTATCTACTGATTGTTTCCAGTATTTCACTTCTTGTTTTTAACACCTTATTCTTAAAGCACTACATGAGCTACTGTCTGACACAAGCCCATCTCTGTTCTCCCCGATTCCTGTCCCTCCACACATGCGCTTCGTGCCACCCCTCAGCCTTGCTGGGCTTTGGTCTCATCGACCGGGCTCTGCTCCGCTGGGGCAGCTCCAGACAGCCGGGCAAGCCTGCGGGCAGAGCAGGGCCCACGGGCAGGGCAGAGCCCTCAGACCCGGCTCTCTCCGGCTCTGCTTGGCAGGGAGGATGGAGAACAGGCTCCCCGCCGCCCCAGGCAGGGGTCCAGGCTGCTGCCGTTCACTTACCCAGGGAGATCAGCTTTCCAGCCGGACATCTCTGCGGGGCTGTGGGGCTGGGGATGAGACCGTGCCTTCGCCTGGCTCCGGGTGAGAGCGGAGGTCGGTGCTGTCCCAGGGACTCTGCTGCGGCAGAGAAGCGTTGGGACGTTAACGGGAGCCATCTTCCCACGGCCACCTTCGCTGGCTTCAGGGGAGCTCTGCACCACAGCCACAACACGAGGTCGGGACAAAATGCTCTATTTAGACAGCCTAGATCTCCAATATCAAGTGATTAATAAGACATTAAGCAAGCTACATTTCCAGCTCCATCTAATCGCTCCCCCGGCGAGCTCCGTAGACCTCAGACAACCCGCTTTCCCCTCCTCTAGCAAAATCCCACAGGTCTTCCCCTCTCAGGCTCAACTCATATGCGAACTCGTTTTCAGTAGGAATTTTGTCCAGACACTGCAATTCTGTTTCCTTTGGACAGATTACAATGATGAGCACCAAATGCCTTAACACAACGTATTGGCTGTGCTACAAATGAGCTGGGGTGGACGGGGTGAGGAGAGGCACTAGAAACAAGGAGGGTTTTGAAACCAGCCAAACAGACTACTCATGTACTGCGTTCCTCATGCATCAACCCATCTCCAGCCTGGAAACCTTGCACAAGAACCGTTCCTATGGATTCATCCAAACGGCTCCTCTACATAAAATTGACTCCTCACTGGAGTTCACTCACTTCTGGCAGAACCCGCAGCAACCTACGGGATTGAGGGGTTGGTGGGGTGGTGTGGAATTTGGGGGCTGTTTTGGTTTCCTCAGGTGTTTGTGGTTCACGGATTCGGCAAGCCTCAGTTGTGGCTAAACAAGGTTACAGAGCTCTGCTCTTTTAAAAGTGTCTTTGGGTGTTCTTTTTAGAGCAGCAAGGCTCCTCTTTCCTACAGACGTCGCTCACCCTGACCACTCTGGGTGTGCTGGATAACACAGCCACACGTGAAATTCTTATCACCAAACACGTAAAAACTTCCCACCCCCCCACCACAAAGGTCACATAAAATTGCTATTAGTCAATAGATACAGTAACATTATCAGCTCCCCAACCACTAAACACAGAGTTTTGCAAAAAGGCAATGATGAACACCAACATCGGAAAAAAAGAGGACGAAACCTGGGAATGGGGACTCGGGGCGCAGCACCCGCAGCACCTTCCCCACGCTGCAACACGCAGCAGAACGGCAGGGCAGAGGCAGGAGGACAGATTGCTGGGGACCTGCAGGCAGTGAGCAGGCACCAGTATGTTTTTGGAGGCAGAAGCAGAGCTCCACTATGCAGGGTCTGAAAGGTGAGGGCATCAATGACATCGAAGTTATCTGGGTGGTAAGATCTCCCTGTGTGCCATGTTCTCATTGGACATTCACTGCAGCATCACACTGGACGGATACTGGAGATATTCACGCCCAAACTGGATTCACAGAGACAGGATGGAAAAGGCTCATGAATGGTATAAATAAAATATGCTTTTAGGCACGCAGAGGAAAGAACAAAAAGATTAACCAAAGATGTTATCCTCACTCCGGCAGAGGCAGCCAGCCCCTCGTACCAAGCAGGGTTGCTGGAAAAAGAACACTCTCAACAGTCTGCCAGTCTGCCACAAAATGGGAGAACGGGGAGAGGGGGGAGAGAGTGCTGAAGACAAGGGGTATTACAAATACCTAACAATTTCCACCATGTGTATTTCCTAACTCATGCTAATTTAGCCTTCTCCAGCCCATGCTCAGCTGAAGGAAGTTTCAGAGTTCATACCTGTAATTTAGGGAGAGTGAAGGAGAGTTACTTTTTTTTTTAAGCACATTTTTTCCCCCCTCTCTCAGACATATGCTGCGTAATTGCAGCTACAGTGTAGATTTTATTGCTAGCATTTAGAAGAGTAAGTGCTCACTGACATGCACGATGGGAAAGGTTCCTCCCCAGGGGAACAGAACATAGAGACTGATTAAGCGACTGGTAGGTATTTAAGAACATAAAAAATATTGGCAGATCAGGGTTGCGGTTCACACTGAACAGGAGTCAGCACGGGAACAGAGCTAGCCTGCTGATTTCCAGCAGGGTGTAGCACTGGTGAAGAATAAGTCTTTAAGCTTAGGATTTTTATACACTTTTTAACAGTAAAAAGGTTGAAAAGCAATCACGGCTTGCTTCTCCAGAGGCATCAATCGGGTGCCGCTGTTTCGTCAGACTGCTGAACCAAACCTGGTGGTCCATGCCCCGTGCTGCCTCCCTCCCTAATCCTTCTGCAGAGATTGAGCAGCAGCATATATTCAAGAACCTCTCTATAGTTAACAGAAATTAGCACAAAATATATTGACTGATTGGACTATTTTAATGTTACAAAGCCAAAAAGGAGCAAACAAGTTGGCCCAAGCTACCAATAACAAAGACAGGTCGAGACAGCACAGGTTTGCTTTCAGTCCTATACTCAAGACCACTGTACCATCTTGCTTCTCCATTTTGGTTAACATTACTGTAGTGATATGAACAGCATATGCAGAAAGAAATAAGAAATAACTATTAGGATTTCTGTTCTTCAGCAACAGCAGTGTCCACATGTGGACGCATTTCAAAAACAGCACAAAAGAATAAACACATGACAAAACTGCTGAACTAACTTACACAAGCACTGCAGAAACATAAGCTATAATCCTTCTATCCATCTTGTAGAAATAGAAGCTACAATCCTCCTGTCTTCACTGATGATAAAGAATTTCCTTTTTGTACAAAAAATAGAAAATATTTATATATATTTTAAAATAGTCTGTCAGCACTATTTAGACTTTTAAAGTTATAAACATTATTTTTGAAGTGGTTAGCTATAAAGCATTTTAAAATTAAAAAAAATACCCCAGCAAAATGTCATAAACAAGTTTATACAAACATAATGAGGATATTTTTCAAGCAAATCCTGACAGCTAAAAATAACTCAAATGATGCTACAACTCATTTCAGTTGTATTTGATTAGGACATCATTCTACTACCGAATAAGCTTAATGAAAATGGTTTCTAGAAGTTTACTGAAACTACACATTCCCACACGCACAGATTAAATCTGAGACTCTGTTGAATCCGAGAAGAACAATAACAACCTGACTACGAGGCTATCTATCATACAGTCATATAAATTCTTTTCCAAAGCAGTCTTGTCGTCCAAACTGTCAACACAACAAAGAAGAAAAATATCAACTTCCTTCTGCAGCTCGGGATAGCCTTGGGAACACCTCATTACAGCAATGAGCTGTGCTGCTAGCGGGTCACGCTGCCTCCTAACACGGCCCTTTAGTCTCCATCTTCATTTGCGCTGCGAAGAAAAAGCAATGGGTTTGGCTTTGAAGACACCTCCAAGAAATTTCCCTTCCCAGTAGTATCTTTTGAAAATCTGTCAGGTTCAGATACACGGTTTTCTTCTTGTTCCTGTAAAATGCAGCTTGCAGTAGCCAATCCTTCAGGCTGTTCTGAAAGTCTAATTGCAGTCTGCATTTGCTTTTCTAATTCTTCTATCAGTCTTCCAGGAACAGATGTAGATTGCGAAGAAACCTTTGATTTTTCATCACCAACCTCGAACGTCGAAGTGTTTGTGCCCTGCCTTAATCCATTACAGTCAGTAAGTGGAGCTGTCCTCTCCTCTTGAAGCGTGCCTTGTAAAGAATTTATTTCCCCATCTTCTCTGGTTGAGGACTCTCGCTCATCTGAATCAGAGCCTTCTGTCTCAGATGATGAAGTACTGCTTGATTCTTCAGAGTCACTTGTCTCCGACGCAGAGGAAGGCAGCTGTTGCCTGGAAACTGTGCCAGCAGCTTTTAACGCGCTCTCTTCCTCTTGTACCAGCACCGCTGCTGCTTCCAGCTCTTCTAGTTCAAATCCTATGTGGGACTTGGCGAGTGTGGTTTTCTGCAAGGATTCAGAGAGTGCAGCCAACTTTTTCGACCTTTAACAAAGAACAAGATATAATATTTAACTTCACAAACAGAACTTTCCCACTTGATAACGGGAACACAAATCATAACATTTCTACTATTTGCTTGGTTTGCAAACAACCTTCTTCTTCTTCAATTATGATTGTAAAAGTAGATGCTACAGGGTAAAAAAAAAAAACAAAAAACTATTCATAATTACTATTCTTTCAAGTAACTTTTCCCACAAGGCTACACAGTATCTCACTGCAAGTCTTCGGTGACACTTTCAGGAAAAACACTGCCCCTTTGACGTTTCAGCAGTGCACAGCAAGGGAAAACGCATTTCGGAACAAACCTGTTCAGGATTGCTGTCTTCAACAGCGAACTCTGCAGTACGTGGCTTGCTGGATTAAGTTTATATACAGCACAGTCATTTTGTTTTACTACCCTTCCAGGTACGTCTGTTAAGCGCAGATGAAGTGATAGAGCATAGCTGACCAGGTCCACCTCAGGGATACAGTTTCCTGCTCCCCTACGATAGCAGGAGACGTTCAATACTCTGTCTGTAGATGTGCTTTACCTTTCACTCCTAACTCGGCTCAAACGGAATTCAACAAAACTATCAGGACCGCTTAGGTAAACGCCTCTAATCAAGCAGACGCGCTAAGTCAGCTTCAGATCTTTGGTACAGCCATCTCCACTTCCTCAAGTGTTTTGAAGTCAGCACATGCTTTACCAGAAAAGCGCATCATGGATTTACAAACAGAGAAAACAAAAAGTAAGAGAGTGCCTTGAAATGGAGGGGGGAACGGGGGCAGAGGGGAAAAAGGGTATGAAATAACAAACATACATCCTGTTTCTTGTTGTAGAGTTTCGCCTCAGACCATCAATCAACTTTTCACCACTTCCTGCACCAGCAGGTCTACTATAAATCCTGCAGTAACTGACTGGGTTTCATTTCCTCTGCCAAACCTGCTAACCTGCAAGGCATGACACGCTGACACGGGAGCAAGGAGCTGATAATGTAATACATGACTCCTGCGAGGCAAAAGTTAAAGTGCTTGTTCTCTCAGTTGAATGATTTTAAAGATCTTTATATTCTATTTCCCAGGGGGCATAATTACTCAGTATAACATAGACACTTCAATTTTTTTTTTTTGCTCCTAAAGGAATTGCATTTAAAAGTGGGGGAAGGGAAATTCAGTGCTGCTTCTTACACATTTTACAGAGACAGTGCAACATTTAAAAGCTGAACTTGGAATAAAACATTAAACTTCCTTAGTTCAACCAATATACTCAAAAACTAAGAAATAAGTGTTTCCCGGAAGTAACTGAAGCAACAGAGAACAAATTTCTAGGATTTTTAAATCGAAAGTTAAGAATTAAATCACAACATTATCCTAGTGGCCTTCAACATAAACAAGAGTACCAAATTTTAAAAAGCTGTTTACTTCACACTATTCTAATTTGTTCTTTGTGGTGATGTATTTCCATTTTATTTTTGTCAAGAACCTCAATTTTTCTTGAAAAGTTATGGAGGATTTGAGAAAGTAGCAACCTAACTGGGAACAAAGAAAGCATTCTCCCTGCTCCAGAAGCCAAAAGAACAAGAAGCCAAGCGACACACCGACAGGTCCATGAAGCCCTGCAGGTAGGTGGTAACACAGTAACTGCCTTGCAGCGGACTCTGTTTCCTGAGCACATTGGTGGGAAGTTGGTTTACACCCCGAGTCACAGGAGTTTATATCCCCTCCAGAAAGCATTCTGCCTAGATTTTAAAACAGCCTCTTTCCTTCCTTCCAACTATCCGCATGGGTGTGCATGTGCCCCCTTCCCCTGGAAGGGCAGTTAATAACAGGAAGGTACAATCCTTCTTCCTCTCCTACTGCCTGACTGTCCACAAGAACACAACCAGCTCTGAAAGCTAAATGTGCACTATGACAGAGAACACTGTTCTGTACCCATTTTATATGTAGTTCCTTTTAATTTCATTGACAGCCATGAACAACTAACTGCAGGCACAACGATTTCCTCCGGCGATACATCTTCAGCTCCAGCTACCTCAGCCTCACCTACCTGTTTTACTATTGCCATTATAGACAGAAAATCAATTCTGAAAGTCCTGTTGGTCCTCACATCTCTTCTGTAATGTCTGTCACATTGTTTCCCAATCCTGTAGGTATTTTCTGGCTTTTCCCTATTTCTGCTGTTCTGATTTTTCATGCATATTTCTCCTGCTAGATAATCTCAGTCCTTGAAATCACTCCCTTAAAATCCTCTCCTCCTCTTTTACTGTTTTCTCACAATGCAGTTAGTACGTTAGATATAGAAACACGTCACGCAACTGAATCAAGTATTACAGAGTTGTATGGTATCATGTACTTTTTGGCATTAATAATACTTCACTGTGCTCCAGATTACTCCATGCCAAGTGTTAAGCAGGAGAATACACAGCGATATACTCATTTGACTCAACACGCACCACGTTACCAAATTAGATGCGGTGCTGCTGACAGATAAAAACCAGCCTCTCTAAAGCAGCAAGCGTTCAATCACTCTACACACAAACACATTTTTATCAGTGAGTTCAAAGAGAATGAATAAAAAGGCTGGTGCCTGACTGGACAACTGTAAAACTGCAGAAGGCATTCCGAGTCCAAAAACCTTGGGCTAATTCCTTCTGAGTGACCAAAATACACCACAAAATAATGACAAAAACTGATTTCATAAAACAACTGTGGCTTCGAGTTTCCTGTTTAGTCCTTTTTCCCAAAAGTTTTGATAGAACTACTGAGAGAGGACATGCTTTTTATCTTTACAAGGGATTAAGGGGAAAAAAGCCATCGATTAAAGAGCCCGCTCTTCCCTTCTACCAGTAACAGTGCAAATGGATACTCTGCTTGGATGAGTAAGTGCCTGCAGCAGGCCACAATCCCATCTCTCCTCTTAACCTCTACAACTGCCTTCCTTCAGCTGTGCCAGGCAGGGGTCCCAGGGAGTGGTGTGACCGCCCGCACCACGCTCGAGGACACAGCCCACAGCCACCCACCAGCACCCTTCAGGGAAGGGGAAGGGCTGCGGACTTCATGCAGACCTGCACAACCTTCTTTCTCTCTGCACCATCCGCGCCCCAAAGATCACGCCAGGCCAACTACAACAAGAATCTTCTAATGAATCATTAAAAAACCTAGAAGATTACTTTTTTTTTAGCTCTTAGCCACATCAGGTATTTGATTTAAACTGGATTTAAACAGCATGAAAAACTATGTTTTCAGTTACTCACATTTCTTAGTAGGCTAAATGTTTCCTCCCAACTTTCACTCTGGTCATCAAGTCTCCTCCAGAAAAAAAACGGACAGTTTACAGAGCTCGACATTTCAACATTAGAAACTAAACAAACTCCCAACTGTCACGCTCTTGACAAATTTATACACAAAAACTCCACTCACCAGCTTTCCAATCTTCTATTAAAAGAAAAAAAAAAGAGACCTTGATTAAGGCAATTATTTCAAGGAGAACGGAGTTTCAGGAGTGCATTTCACATCAGCCTTAAGAAATGGTGGCAGCACTCCCTGGACAAAACCAAGGCAAACGGCATAAAAATCTGAGTATGGAAATGCTTTCAGCAGGAGACTGCGGGTCTCTGAGCTAAGGATTTCCCTAGCTGAAAGATAAGCAACAATTCAGGAAACAAAAATGAGACACCAGAAATGAGATATCATGTATTAGAGACTTGTAGTAAACAGGTCCTGCTGTTTCCAAAATCTTTTGAGTAGTGTTTTAGAGATTAGACAGCAAATACTTTAATTTTTCAAGTATGATTAATGGAATTGCATGATTACTTTAAGACATGCTCATTCAGTATGCACATTTGTGGTAATGATATCTTATTATTATGGTAATAGTGTTCGTACATAAACATGCATAATAGGCTTTAAAGGTGCTACACATGATAATTATTAGTTATCAAGATGTCAGTTGCTTAAGGAAAATGTTTAATTACAGGTTAAACTGATCAGATGCATGTTTTGTTTAACGCATAGCTTTGAGGAACAGGTAACAACAGAGGCATCTCAGGTCTTGTCCACGTAGTCTGGAATTAAAATTTCAAGACAGCACTACTGTAATCCTTGTCTAGGCAGCAGGAGAGTTTCTCCACGCACTAGAAGAAAAGAAACTGGTTCCACAGGTCTCAGATTTTAAAAAAGTAAAACGGGGGTGAAAAGAACAAAGAACATCCACGGAGATTTAGCAAATACAGGGAAATGGATAAAACAAGGCGGAGGGGGAAAGAGGATTATGGCAACAGGAAAGAAAAATCATTACAGGTTTACAGCAAAGCCCGCCTGTGGCAGCACAAAGAGGAGTGATGGTGATGGGGACTGACTGCAGTGCCAAGGGAAGCAGGATACAACTTTTTCAGTTAAAGACCAATGCTCCTGCAAGCTCCAGTTCTACCTTCTGTTCCAAGCAGTAAAGAGGGCACTAGGATCCGATGAATCAAGATAGCTGTTATCTCCAGAAGCTACTAGAACATGGTCTCATAGACATACATTAGGGATTGTTTCCAAGGAAGATTTAACATAAACTGGAAGGAAAGACAGAAGTCAATCTAGCCACAGAAAGTTAAAAAAAGAAAAAATGCAGGACTTGGGGGATACATCCAGGCACAAACACCCCTAATTTTTCCCAAATGTTAAAACAAAAATAAGTAATTACGCTTCTGTATACTGTGTCCATCAACCAGAAATAGCGCTACAAAAGGAAAACGTTCAAAGAAAAAGTTAATGGGCCAGGCCTTTCCATCTGCCCCATACTTGCCTTACATCCAATTCTCTTGCTTTAGCAGTTTAGTTATGTTAAAAAAAAAAACCTCACAAAAAACCAAACAAACAACTCAAAGAGAACTTGAAAATATGAAAATCAGCATTCTGCTCCTCATTCTGTATGATGGGTGGCACTGCATATTCCATCATGGCACAGGAGTTGTGTATCTGAAACACTGCGCGGTGTTTGCAAACATGGGAGTCCACAGTCAAATTGGCAGCACAGCCTTTCAAGGCAGGAGTCAGTAACGTTTCCTGGAATGAAAAGGGACTTTTCTTGTACAAGCCCAAGCTCTAGCTTGCTTTTGGTTTTGTAAACTATTCAGTAGGATTACTTCTACTGCCTCATAAAAGTCTGGCTTTGCATTTCACAGACGTACACAAGCACACACTTTTCCACAGTGCACAGTGCAAACTAGGTGTAAGATGTGGCAAAACACAACTATAAGGAAACAGAATTTTCTTCTTCCCGACCCCTGCTCAATCAATCAAATCCGTGTACACTGCACAAGTGCTGTCATGGCAGATTGAGCTGTTCTTGCCCAAGCACAACAGAAAAGCCACAAATCATGGGAACCTGTATATCAAAAACATTGGCAATAGCTTTGGTTACCAGCCTGGTGTTTGAATGTGATCTAACTGGTCTTGGAACCAAGCTGGAACCTAACTAATCTTGGAACCAAGGAAAGTCTTGTTATATTACATATATTACACGGTTAGGCCTATTCACTGTGTTACGATGGCAATCAGTCCTCCATGCTAGCAGTGCTCTAACTTGGCTCTACAGGGCTGACGAGCCCTGTTTTAAATGTAGAACACATTACATTAATTATCTTTAAGTTCTACAGGCAAGATAAACAAGTCTCAAAGAAACAGTAGATACTTCAAGTGCAGACGTGCCTTTGCAGCGTCATATGTTCCACCAAATATGAAAATAGGCCTGTCTCATTGCCAAGCTGCCACCCCCTGGTAGGCCTATAATTCCTTCAGATGCATTCAAATACAAACTAGCAGCACGCTGTGCCAGTCAGCAGGGCTGACAAATATAAAAAGAGCAGTTATTTAACTTATCTCCGCTCAACAGGAGCTCTGGACACCGAAGATCCATGTAATAGTAAAGCTGTTGCTTTAAGCAAAAGGCCTTGCCTGCTGGATCACAAGGTATTCCCAACTGCCTTCATTTAATACATTATAAGAAGCTACTGAGTTTAAAAAGAAAGCGTCAGTCTATATTAAAACTACCTCTCTCAATAGGGCCTGGCAAAACCCAGACTTATGAGAGCAAGTTTCATAGACACCCTCTCAGGTAAGATAACAAGCAATACAACCACCCAAGAGCATAACCACTTCAAATGCGTTCCACGTTACATATTTGGCAGCATTGCTTACAATTTCCCACAATTATTCTTTTAGCCAGAGGCAGCACAAGTATTAAGACAATTCTAGAGTTCATATTATCGCAGACATCACCAGATATCCCAAAGCAGAGCCTCAGCAGTTCAGATACAGAGGATGTGTAAATTTAGTATCTGCAAGAGACTGAAATGTCAGTTGAAATGTAAGGGATAATGACATTATCTGCCTTGCCACAAGACTGGCTGAAGACAGACTCTGACGTTTCTGCATGGACTGTTGCTGGTGAACAAAACGGCACCTGCAAAAGGGACGGACCCTCTGGACCCTTCAGACCATCTTCCTTTTGCTCTGCCCAGAGTGGTTCTTGCTGGACTCCACAGATCACTGTCTTTCAGCCCAAGCCTTATCTGTCCAGACACAATGGGTACGAAGACATATTGTTCAACGTTCAGTCCCTTGACAATGCCAACATTAACTTCCCACATGAACCCTGTCATGATTTTGATGAAAATTAATATCCCTGTGGCAGTAAGTCTACTGCTTGAGCCTTCTGCTTCAAGGGAGCTTGACAAGTGACAGCCAAACATGGTATCAAAAGACAAGAAAGCTCATACAAGAATGACACAGATGAGAAAGCATCCAACTATTCTTATATATACCTGGGAAGAAAATGAATTGTTCTTCAATCTAAAATTCAGATGGCAGCTTCTATATAGACCTGCACAGCTGCTTGAGCAACCAAACTGCTGACCTTTGGGAAAAGGCTCTTGAAGCTGGCAATTGAGCACACCCTATTAAGCAACACCGTTAACCACTGGAACAGCATATTCTGACACCCAGGCGTGGAGGATAAAGTGGGAGGGAGACACATACTCTTGCATTACCCTAACATAACTTAAACTTCAGGGCTTTAGACCAACAGTAGCATGCTTCCTTCAGAAAGGCAACTAACAAAGTCAAATACCCCTCCACATCTGACATACAGTTTCACACAGCTAGAAGGAAAAAAAGAATATAATGATTTAATTATTATGATACAGAATTGAAAAACAAATTGGTTTTAATAAAATATTCAGGACACAAAAGAGCCTATGTTTGATCAACCCGGACTGGTAAAACACAGAAGTGACAACGATGATGGCATTGAATGCAAAAGCAGACTTCGTTAATGTAGAAACATCTAAAGTTAACACACACAAAACAGGATAAATGGTCAAACAATGAGATTAGATAACAAAAAAATCCTCCAGGAGAAGAATCCTTACAAATGGCTATTTAGCTGCAACAATAAGAAACTCATCACACTAAACACACTAGCCATTTGCTGCAGCTACTCCTTAAAAAGTCATGGGTTACAAAAGAACACAAGTCTCAAAATCTGCCTGGAGATAAGAGACTAAGACTCAATTACTCCTTTTAGCATGTGTTTTATATGAGATGCCATATTTCACCATTTTTTATTTCACTTTCAAGGTGAATGCTAATGAGTGCTTGAAGTTATACACCAGTCGATGACCTCCAACTATAGTGAAATAGTTTGGAAAAAGCAGGCTCAGAATCAGTGAACAAAAATACTCCAAGTTCTGAAAGAAATTCATAGCAGAAAGCCCGGAGTCTTGGTAACTTCTAGCAGACAGTGACAACCACTTTGCCCACCTGTACACACACTGCTGTATTACAGACTGCAGCAATGAACCTAACTTTACACTGGCTTTATTGCAAAGAACCTTATAAACCCTTTACCCCACTTCCCCACAGGCTTGGGGAAACTACGCACAGATTTTATTTCATTGAGCTCTGGGAACACCACCATTCTCTACA
>Ga0181612_117630_pt1 | contig 16378 bp, 6 predicted proteins | sample HoacroProtozoa21_FD_119630 | JGI IMG/M metagenome (GOLD analysis project Ga0181612, IMG submission 119630) | Hoatzin crop microbial communities from Cojedes, Venezuel. Combined Assembly of Gp0051906, Gp0051904, Gp0051908
CTATGAGAAGAAACCCTTATATGAGAATGTTTTCTTTTCCTGTAATTTATCTGATAGCTCACATCTTAATTTTCAGAAGACTTTATCCTTTCCATTGCAATAAGCATAAGCTTAAGTTTAAAATAAAAAATTAAAAAAAAAAACATTTTTTGAGATAGGAAGATTAGAATTCTCCTTTGAGTTAACATTAAGCTGTTTGTTTGAGAAGGTAAATGACAGTATTTCTGATAAAGAACATTGGGATTGACTGGATGCTTATTTAGCTTGGATTCAGTTAAAGGACCAGAGGTGCTTTTTCTTTAAGTGACCACTTACCTGGGCTTTTCCCCTGTCTTAATGGAAGGCGGCAGAGATGTCTGCGTACTGTAGTTCATCTCAGGAGAGAACTGAAATAATTTTGTGTGAATTAACCCATTTTATTTTTTCTGAAGTGCTGCCTGATAGTCCTCCCAGCACCTTTGCTAGGTTGTGGTTTCCCAATGCCCTTTTTTAGAAGAGCTCGTGGATTTCTAGCTAGTGGTTTCTAGTTTGTCTTTTTAATCTGCAGGCTATTCTACAATGAATATTTTATTGCTATCAAAATTATAATAGTAACAATGTGGAATTCTTAACTACATTGTTCATCACTTGCAGTGTTAGGAAAGCATTCAAGAAGTCTCACAACTGCAGTGTAAAAACAGAAAGACTTAAAAATGTGGAATAGTGCTTAGAAATCATCTTATTGATAAGAATCTGCCAGGCTATACTCACTTTCATTTTTTTGTAATACATTTTGAATTAAGCCTGTTGCTGTATGCTGGTAGCTCTTTGTTTCCAAAACCAGGAACTCACTGAAAGTAGCAATTATGATTTATTACACACTTGCAATTTGGGACAGCGGATCCACCCTTCTTCGGAAGAGAAAACCAAACTCTCATTAGTGTAGACTTCAGCAGCCGAGTTTGTCTTTCCAGAAGAAACCTGTCTAAACTGCTTCCGCTGGAAGGCGACGTGTCACTCACAGCTAGATAGTGTGCTCTGCGTCCCTGCCCCGCTCACTGTGTATTAGAATGTTTAAAAAGAGGATTTTTTCCCCAGACAATCAATTTTAGAAATTTAGTGGTTAACTTGAGCTTATTTTTTTTTTAATTAAAAATTTTAATTAAGGATTAAGATAACTGCTTTTTTTTTTTACGAGCTAGGTGTTAACTACCAAACCAGTTTTCAGTATGACATAAATCAGAAGACAGAAGGATTGATACAGGACTTGCAAAATGTCTGAATGCACAAATATGTGTGTGTGTTTATATTCTGTGGACACATGGGGAGCTGTTACAGACCGCGTCAGAGTTCGACCTGAATCTTTTGCAGACATGTTTTGATAGCTCTAGGTACACCCCAGCGATAATGTTTAGTAAATATCTACTGCAGACAATAGGCTTCATAAATAGTATGAACTGTAGTAAGAAGTGTTACGCACTTGAAGAGTATTACATCTGTATCTATTTCTCACCTGTGCTGTTGTTCTGTATTGAAGCTTAAATCCATAGTACCCGCACGATGATGGCAGTTCTGTGCCTTGGTGTATTCACTGCTCTCTGATCTTTTCACCGAAGGTTTTGGTCTTAATTTTAGGACCCCAGTTTCTGATTACAGGCATAGATTTTTTCGAAGCAGGACTCCTTCCATAGACTCCAGCATTTATTAGTAAACAATAATTTTTGTACAGCTGCCAGAGTTCCAGAAGTTCGGGGAAACGTGTTGCCTATCCCACTGTTGGTGAGGACAGCCTCTGTCTGGAGAGGGAGTCGGTCACTCACTCTGGGATCTCCACATTTGAGCAGAGTTCTAGCCTGTTTCCAGAACATGAAAGAAAGTGAAAAAGGCTGTACAAAGCCCTTCCTGTTGAGTTTTCTCATATCCTGTCTTTGAGTCAGAATCTGTCTTGAACAATCAGTGCCTGATGCAGAGTTTCATATGTCGGCTTCAAAAGACTCTGTCCTGGTTAGCTAGAAAGGCATAGACTGGTATCATCTTCAGATCAAGTTGATGGGTGTTAGACCTGTTCCAAAGAAGTGGCACTGGTACCCCTGTCTACAAAGTATCATCATGTTTGAAGTGTTTCCTTGGAAGGAGCTTTTCTTGTCAGTAAATTGCTAAAATAATAATGTAGCACAGATACAGATATTTGGCTCCGATCCTCACAGCAAGTATTTGGTTTTAGCAAGTCACTTGCTGGCTATGCATGATTATGGGCTTGGCGTTAGCTGGTTTTTCCCTGGTTTTTTCTGTTGTTTTGAGGTTTTTTTTACCTTTTCCTTGGGACATTTACCTTTTTCCCTCCCTATTGCGTCTTCCCATCTACAACACAGCAGAGTCTTTGAACAAAGTAATCAGAGTTGGTTTGTGATTTTTGTATCGAAGACTCCTATACTCTGCATTCACTGGGGACTTTGAGTGAAATTCTCCATTTACACGTGCATCAGTTCATGGGTTTTGTTTGGTAACACTTTCTAAACCGCTGATTACTGCTGTTATTACTTAAATTACCTGAATTGAGGTAATACAGTGATGAAATTCTCGTGTGTGTGGTAGCATAAAGACATAGTTTCCAGTTCAAGTCCTTTTGTTGCCTAAGAGAGACAAGAGAATATCAGCATTTCGGCATAAAGCATACGGGGTACACCCCATTGCATAGGTGCCGTATCTTGGCAGGAGACTTAACGGTTGGCAAATCATGACCCAAAAAATTATAGTTGTGTGCCTTTTTTATTTATCACTTTGGAGATATTTTCGATCCAACAAATTTTCCTCAGTCTATGTTACTACAATCCTTTTTAAGTTTTCTGAACATTAAGATGCCTCCAGTGGTTATGCTTGTTCATATATATATAGTGTCAAGAAGACGTAGAGGTTGACAAGATCCAGTCATTATTTCAGCTACTGTTTTGATATTGAAAAATTCTACAAAACTCACCTTACCAGACTGGCTTTTTTTTTCTTTTTTCACCTGAGTGCAGTGCTGGTGTTGTATAGGAGCTTGATAAGAAAGTATAAAGTTTCTTGTAAAGAAGCCTTTTAGTATTTTGATGCGGGTGTGTTCATTGTAAACCTTGAAGTGTAATTGCAAGGTTGTCAGTGGTATAGATGACTGTATGTTTAGAAATGAGTCGGGTATTCCACAGAAGATTCATTCCGTATTGCTGGTTATGCTGTCACCAGAATGGTATAGACTGTTACTTTTCAGTATTGGTTTTTACTGTAAATACTTTTGAAGCACTTGCATATTATGTGATAGCTGCCTGCCTTGGACTGCATGTGAGTTTGTAGGTGTCTGGTGTAGGTGGCTTCTTTAATCTTGGTCGGTGGCTCACTGTTTGTGTGAAGTTCACTGCCAGCTCAAATTAATGGCCTCGGTGCTTGGTTTCAGGCTGCTGATCCTGTTAGTGACAATGATTTAAATGCCATGGCCAAGAGGTGAATGACGATACACTTAAAGCCGTTATTTCTCTGCTAAGACTGAAAAAAGTCTCCTTGTTCACTTGGTCTCTGCCAAATATACAGGCTTTATAAAGGCCATCGTAGTCCACTTTTTTTTTTTAATAAGATTTGAGGAAAATTTAGTTGTAGAGTACTTGAGGTTGGAAGGCCCCTCAGGAGATCATCTAGTCTAACCCCTCTGCTCAGACCAGTGTCACCTAGAGCCAGTTGCCCCGGGCCCTCACCAGCTCCGGTTTTGCATATCATCACTTGTGGAGATTTCACAGCATCAGTGGGCAACCTGTCTCAGTGTTTGACCACTTTCACAATAGAAAGGGTTTGTGGAGTTTTGTTGGGTTTTTTCCCCCAAATGTTTTTGTGAAATTTGCTGTATTTTAGTGTGCTTGGTGCTTATCTTGTTAGTTATTGGATACCACTGGCTTCGTCTTCTTTACTGCCCCTAAACAGGTATTTGCAGACTTTAATAAGAGGTTTATCATAGGGCATAAAGCTTTTTCTTCTGTTAAAAATCTTCCAAGGAACAGAATTTATCTTTTGAGTCCTTATCCCGTTACTTTGCAGGTCTGTTAAGTGAACATAAACAGTACACTATGATCAGGAAAATGAAACTTAGTTCAATTTATTTGTGTAAGTAGCATTTAATTTGAACATAAACCACCTAGGTAAATGGAAGCTTCCTTCTGTAGTTTAGTAAGAGATTTCACTGTGGGTAGATAACACTAAATTTTTTACCTTTAATTCCCCGCAACCCAAACCATCTTTAACATGACTTGTCCTTTGGTTTACATTCTGAAATGTGCACCCTGGATTTCTCCTCAATTTATCTGGCCTCCTCAATTCACGTGTATACAGTTCTGTATTTTTTCCCTCTTTCCAAGGTCAACTTAAACCTATTTGCCTTTTTCCTAAGTCTTCCTTTTAGTTCAGTATATCTTGACATAGTGTTTTTCTTTTATAAAAAGCCTTTAGCATTAATACTGTCTTTGAGACCTATTTCTTTATCTGGAACAGGTGATGAAGAATTCTTAAAGTGGTTAGTATTTCTTGCAAGAACAGAAATTTCAAGTCACTCTTAGCAGTTATTCTTGCTCTTTTCTGCTGTTACTGAAGGGAACAGTGCTGCCCTGCTCCAGAAGGGTGGTGGCATCCTGTCCTGACCAAGAGGAGGGACTGACGTGTGGATTGAGGTTCTGACTTTCTGCTGGATGGAGAGGGATGGCAGACATACTGAGAAAGTAATTCTGAGCCTCGCTGAAAGAGGGATGTTTGTTATGAAGAGCAACAGAAGGAATTTGGTTTAAACTGTTCAACAGCATGGTGAAAACTTAGATTGTCAAAAATATTTTGGATAAAGAGTACGGTGCAGAAAATTGTTTCAAAGGCCTTGCATAAAATTTGAAATGGCTTTCTAAACTCTGAATATATTTGGGGAATATGTTGTAGTTCAGTCAAGGGTCGTATATTCCTCTATGAACTCATTTCATTAAAGTGCAAAACTTTATTTCTTTAAACTAAGAACTAATGGATTAAGAACTAATGAAGTTCTTTGCAGTTGAAGACTGTCAGATTAAGTAGTAAAGCAGACTGTCACACCAAATGGGCTACATGCTGTTGGAAGAAGTTCTTGATGTGAAGTGGGAGGTGATGCATAAACTATGTGCAGCCTGATGCCTGCCTTGGACTGCCAGCTGTACTCACAAAGTGCTCCAAGTTTTCTGTAAGAGCTTTTAATGTCTGCAGGTGATTTCTAGAATTGTGACAGCTGTAAATTATAAGATCATTAAGGATCAATCCCTGAGGCAGGTGAGGTACATTTAGATCATCTCCTGAAGTCGCTGTTATATTCATAAAGACTTCATATAGTACAGTCTTCCCAGGGAAATAGTTGAAATAGTTCATGCAAGATTTTCACCTAACTTAAATCTTCCTCGCTGCAAGCTAGGCTGTATTTCCTAAAAGTTCTGTTTTTCTTGGAGAAAGTCCAGAGAAATCTTGGAGTTGTACTCTTGGAGGTGTAGTGTCCAAACTCGTTCCAAGCTTCATTTTGCATGAGGAAAAACTGAGCATTGCTGTTAGTCTCAGAAATGACACTGTGCTTTGTAGCAGCTGTGTCACATCAGGGAGCCGTTCAGTCTGTGGTTCGCTTTAAACCCCAGATCAAATTGCAATAGTACTGAGGTTCACTGGGCTTGAAATTCTTTCATCTGAATGTGGTTGGGTATCTGTAACTGTTTTATGGCATAGCTGTAAGTATTCTCAGCTCAGTTCACTGGAAATGTGTTTAACCACACTTTCTCTTCTGTTTTTGTCATAAAAGATAACTGTAGCTTACGACCCTTCAGCAGTTGTGAACTGAAAACACTCATGTCAATGACTGTATGCATTCGGTTGTATAAACTCAAAGGATTCCTGTAACAGTTGCTTAATAAATGAGTAATTTTCCTTTCTTTTTTGACAGACTTTTACAGTAATGCTTTACTTCAAGTTTTTGTCAGATTTAAAATGTAAAGTTTCTGCTCTGGAAAACGTCTGTCTTTTGAGTTCTTTACCTTAAGTACTGCATTTTTGTAGTCGGGCAGGTGAAGTTGTACAGCAGTAATTCCAAGTATTGTAGTCTGCTTGCTGTTGCATGAAAAACTATACAAACAGAGGGCAAAACCAAGTATTTGAGAACTTCCCAACTCTATTGGGTGTTGTGGCCTGTGTATTGAGAATCTCGCAGTAGATTATCCAGAAAATTCAGCGACCTCACATGACTTATTCGGAAGGGTCCAAATCCAGGGACTTCAGGTCTTGAGAAGTAAAGGGCTGTTCCAGATGTTGTTACCAACTGAAATGTCGGTGGACTAATTGGACTAAAGAAGGGAAGAGGCAATAGATAAAGGTTCCCAAGTTAAGGAGTAACCAGACATGTTCCAGAGTCCTGTTTTGAAACTCATCAGTAGTTGCTGAAAGCCTTAAGGGCTCATTAGCACTGATAACACTGTGTGCTTGTGATTGAAACCGCTTCCAGAAAGTGTCAGCTAGAAGAGTTTATGCAACATAGAAGACAGGCCATATAGTAAGCCCATCCTTTTTAGTCATACCAACTGTTTGAGAATTAATTATAATATGATAGGGAAATGCAGAACATATTCAAGGTTGTTTGGGTTTTTTAATATAACTTTAAGCACGTGTTGTAAAGATGATTACACTTTCATATATTAACATTTTATGTTACGTAAAATAACCAAAACCCAGAATCCTGAACTTCAGTAGCTATGTAACTTTTTTCTTTCCTTCCTTCAGATAACAGTGATCTAATTGCTTGTACAGTCATAACAAAGGATGGGGGTCAAGTTCAGAGATTCCTGGCTGTGGATATTTACCAGATGAGTTTGGTTGAGCCAGATGTTGCCAGACTTGGATGGGGAGTAGTTAAGTTTGCAGGCCTTTTGCAGGTAAGAGGAGGATCTGGGTGGTTGCTGTTTCTCAGCTGAAAGTCTACGTTTATGTTGGATAAATAATAATACCAATATTAGCTTATATACTTAAGCTCTGTACCATGCTTACTTGTTTCTTCCGTTGCTAGTCTTGTTTCTGGTTCCTGCCTTTTAAGCTATTTTTGTTTTTCTGAAGAAGTTTACACAGCCAACTAGAGGTACACTTGAAAATGAGGTAACTTCTCCGGTATATATTGGGGTGTGTTCATTTGAACACTGAAATCACATACAACTAAGATTGAGTCCTACACACTTGCCTTAAGTGGCACAATAATAAGCTCTTCTAGAGTTCTGGTCTTCCTACACGGGTAGGGAAGGTGACAGGTTGTAACTTCAAAATGATCTGTGTTTACATAAGTGATTTCAAAAGCTTTAAGAGGTTGATCTCATTTGTATCAGATAACTTCATTGACTTTAAACTGACTTAATCACTGCAAGTACCAGTTTCTGAAGAATTAAATCCAAGATGGTACAACTTGCATAGTCCTTTTTTTTTGTTTGTTTTTAACACAAACTTTTTTTAGGAGCTTTAGTGGAGCGTTCATAGGGTTTTCTTTTAATGTTGATATTTAATCTATAGTTTAAAAGTGCTAACTGTTTCATTAGCTACTTGCCTTCTGTTCCTTTTTAGGATATGCAGGTGACAGGAGTAGAGGATGACAGTAGAGCTCTGAATATAATAATTCATAAGCCTGCCTCAAGTCCTCATTCTAAGCCCTTCCCTATCCTTCAAGCTACTTTCATTTTTTCTGATCACATTCGCTGCATTATTGCAAAACAACGTCTCGCAAAAGGCCGTATCCAAGCTCGGCGTATGAAAATGCAGAGAATAGCAGGTAAATGGTTATTTTGAAGTGATTCTGAGAAACAAGGCTTGTGTGTCATAGAAAGTCACTCTGCAACATAAGGATGTGTTAGAACAATCTAAGAAGTGGTGTGGAGTATCAGCAGCTAGGTTTCTGTGTTTGGAGGAAATGCACGCAAAGAGATGAAGGAAAGAGTTAATTTGAGTGAATAGCAAAGAGTGATTAAAATATTACTTGAATATTAAATGAGTGAAGAATAAATCAAAGCTTACCAGTTAACTGAATGTATTGGTGACTATAGAAAAGGAAACTCTGAAATACAGGAAGGCAAATAGCTGGTGTCCTTTTTCATTCGCCCACTTATCTCAGCTGCTTGCATTGTCCAGGAGCAGTAATGAGCTTATCAGAGTTGTGAAAAAGAAAGTCGTAGCTGGTATTAAAATTATTGAGTTGGCCAGAGAATTAATCTGATTATAGGTGGTTAATTTTATTTTAGTGTCGTATGGTTATGTAGGAAGCTAACTAAAAAGAGTTTTATGCTTTGAGTTTACAAAATAGAGATGTCGTACTTCTGTGGCTTTCTTCGTGTTAAAAAATGTAAACCAAGTTTGAGGTTAATACCGGTTTAGTTTGATATTAAGATTTTAGGTTGAATGGTAATGCAAAGGCATCTTTTTCTCAGTTTAAAGCAGTTTTTCTTTTAAAGTGGCTTTTTGCAGTGTTCAGTTGTAACTAATGAATGACTTCATTTGTACAGGGAAAGCCAGAAGATTTTTTTTTCTTTTATTAAAAACTCCTCTGGTTAGTTTAATGCAAGGAGCTTACTATAATCCTTTTTTTTTTAGTTTTCCACTGTATTCTGAGGCTTATTTATTGTGAATGTGGTGTGGAAAGCAGTGGTAGAAAAGATTGCCAGAAATGTTGTCTCTCTTCTTTTCCAATGCAATTGCAACCGTAATTAGGAGGTAAATGCAGGCAGGTTATGATAAACCATCTGGTTTAGTCTTAAGAACCTGAGCAAACTATCCGTTGTATTTTCACCTGCTCTACTGTTTATGTATTTTTGAGTAACAAGAATTATCAATTGTGATTAAACATAGCTCTCCTGGATCTCCCTGTTCAGCCTTCAACTGAAGTTGTTATGGGTTTTGGACACAGCTCTGCAGCTGCAGCTCAGCACCTTCCATTCAGGTTTTACGATCAGTCGCGACGTGGTAACAGCGATCCTACAGTGCAACGCTCTGTTTTTGCATCTGTTGACAAAGTTCCAGGTAAGATTAGCATCCATTATCAAACAATTTTTGCTTTGTGATTTGTGTGTGCAAAAGCTGAACTGTAACTCGTCGAAGCGATGAAAAACTTCCTGTGATATGTTTCTGAACACACAACTCCAGGATGAGGCTTATGGAAAAATTTACTCCCAGAGAAACAAGTAGTACCTGGGTGTGTGTTCCAGGTACATTGTGAGCACACATCCACGGCAGTTTCTCCAAATACGCTGGAAGTGTCTTAATACTTTGCCTTCCTTTACAAATTGAGTTAGTTGAAATCATGTTTCGCATACTAAGTATGCAACACATCTGTCAGTTGTGCCTAGTTGCTCCTTTAACTTGGTTATGATAATTTTCTTGCCAGTTTGTAAAAATGTCTAGGACACTGTGCCCTGCTTAGTTTACCTTACAGCTAGCGAGACAGAAAAGGACCACAGCTACTGCTAGAACATTAGCTTGGAGTTGGGATTAAAGGAGTGATTCTGAATCAACGAGCTCTTTGCTCTTTCTCTATTTCACAAATTCGCTTCTCTGCAGAGGATTTTTTTCCAGATGGTGAACTTTTCTCCTGGATTGAGTGATTTTAAAGTTGAATCTCATGCCGTTTGAAAGTACTCAATTTTGCTGTATTATACAAAAAGTTGCAATCTTGTGACCACTAGCTGCCAATCGTTTCACAAGACCTAGCATTTCTCTTTAAGTGTTATTCAGGGATCCAAAATTCAAATGCCCTATTTAGAAAGCAGATGTTCTACTGTCTTAGGACCAAATTGGAGCTCAGTTTGCCTGAGTCCTGAGTCTGGAGAACAGAAATTATAAAAGCATTTATACTGTCAGTCAGGTTTTTCAACAGTCAAGTGTATGCTGTGTGATGGGAATGTATTTCCTCATTTGACGTGATTTCCATGGAAAAGGTGTGGTTGGAAAGATGCCACTGTTACTGTTTCAGAATGAGCGTTCTCTGAGAAGAGTGTGCTTGTGTTCCCAACAAGTGACTTCACCTACTAATTCTTTTTTTTTTGGGGGGGGGGTGAGGAGGTGGGGTGGGCGGGCACCTTCGTGCTGAATATAAAATATAGGAGCCGAGCTTAGTAAGGGAATTTTAAAGAGGAAGTGTTATTCAGGCATATATATAAAGATGCAAGCCTCCCCGAGCTTTCTGGAGTCTCTCTCGCCGTGTCTCTCTCGCTCCTCTCTCTCTCCTACTTCTCCTAACAAAATCCCCCGTCCCCTGGCAGATGTCTGAAACCCTGCCAGATCTAACAATGTCGGACCCACTCTCTGCCACCAGACACTCGGGGCCACAGACTAGCTCATTCTCTCAGCACAGTGGGGTCATATATACATATTAAACAACCTTTTTTTTTTTTTTTTCCAGTCTCTGATGTGCATGTTCCTAAAGCATACATTTAGAGATAATATTTTTGCCTTCTACTTTTAGGAAGCGGTCGATTAAATCAAAGCCTGAACTGTTTGTGGAAGGTAACTGTCGCTGCACTGCACAATCCATTCCTCAGCAACTGTCAATGCACCAACTCTTGGCTGGGACAAAATTAAACTTGGGTTTTTTTTTATTCCTTGCTACTTGGGTACAGGCAGCACGTACAGGAAAAGCCAATTCCATGGGCTGTGTCTTGGAGCTAGACCTAGAGCATTACCCTGCTCTTGGGTCCGACCGAGGGCTTTTACTGAAGGCAGTATATTCCAGAAGCGGAACCCAAACTGCCCTAAGGAGCATCATCATCACTTTATAGCTGGGCCAGCAACAGCAAAGGACAGGTGAGTCCATTCACTTGGCCTCAGAGGGTTTCCGTGCCAGAGCTGAGAGTGGTCCCTGCCTTCATTTCAGCATGCTCGATGTCACGCCACGGTGCCACCCCATCCAGGAGAAGCATCATCATGTATTAGGCATACAGGATCAATACTCATTCCCTGACCTGGTACTTGCTGTTCACATGAGGGACTCAAACCCCATGCTACACACGTCCCATGGGCTTTGTCTGAGCTGCAATGTAAGATGCAAATGGATAACCGTGACTAATGTCCTTGACAAGGCATAAAGGAGGGACAATATGGAAATCTGAAAGAAAAAGTATAGTTGGAATCAAGAGCATCATGTGGAGAAAGGGGAGGCTGGCCATCAAGAACAACTCTACTGGTATCTTCCACTTAATCTAATGACAGTCTCACTCATAAGACTATTATCACGGCATCCAGTGGGGCAAATTCTGGCAGCACGCTTTCCTTTCAGCTCCAAATGACAGTGTGAGGGCATTACTAACAGAGGAGAAAATTATAAAGTTCTAATCACTAAATTTGGGCTCCAAAGCAAATGAATCTGTGGCACTGCACAGAAGTCAGAGACTGAAATACGTATTTGAAACTGCCTCTCAGTGGGTCAGTACTCAGGTGACTATAGAGCCATCCTGACCCTCACTGCCTGAAATTCAGAGGTGTCTAGCAGTGTCCCCACTCATCATTTCTCACTCCTCTTCCATAGCTCTGTTGGAAAGTGGAATATTTGACTCACCTGACTGCTTATCTATGCTTGAGAAGAACCACCTGAAATAAAAATATCAAATGAACAAGTTAAAACTATTAATTTAAGAGGAAGGTTTGGCTTTTGCCCTAGCAGGCAAGGAAAAAGTCAGAATCATCATAAAAATATTATTTCTCACCTACCAGTGTTTTTCTGACTTAAATGAAAACACACAAAATAATCATTTCCTTTCACCAGCTTGCTCAGGCCCTTTGAACAGCAAGATACTCCAAGCCCAACAATGCGGAGTCAAAGCATCTGCCTGCAGGGTATGAAGTGTTCAGGTCCACATATTTACTAACAGCTGAAATGAGGTCTAAGATGTCGCTGCACCTTAACTGCTTCTGGAGGAGGTTATCACTTCTACAGTAGAGCCAGGAGAAGGGACCATGCCACAGCTTTTTGTCAGTGTCAATGAAAAATCAGTCATTTTAACTTGAAAGCAGCAAAGGAGACAGTACAGACCTAACCAGACACTGGATTAGGGACTGCTCACTCTCTTCCTTCCCCTGAGTGAGCTGCAGGGGGGAGAACTCCCTGCAGACATTCAGACCTCCAACCAGTTCAGTTGAGCTGGAAAGAGGATATCTGCCTTCACTTCTACTGAGCCATGCATAGTTCATACTCCACAGCAGACATATCCAGCTCTGCTGAGGCCAACCGAGTCTTTCATCGCTGAGGTAGACAACTGAGCCCCAAGCAGCCCTGCCTAAAGGAATACACTCAATATTGGGCAAAGATCCGAGTACGCTGACTGCACTTACATTGCGTCTGTCAAAATCCGTGCTGACCACAGAGCAGACAATAATGTGTGCACAGCCTGAACACAACTTGAGCATTTTTCTAAGGAAAACACAATCCATAGGTCTCAGACCACTACACAGCTATTAAATAAACCATCAGGCCCAGTTAGACAGGGTATTTGCAAGGCACCAGTATGGACAGAAAATTGAGAAGTAGTAAGACAAGGTAGAAGAGGCGAAAATATGCTGAAACCACTGCAGATGAAGTACACCAGGTACGTTACACGCTTTCCCAGTTCTGGGCCCTAAGCTTTTCAGAGGAATTTCTAGTGTTGAGGTTGACTAAGTGGGGCTACATTCTTGTTTTGGTTGCAAATTGGAAGCCCCTATTTTTATCCACAAGTCCCCCAAAGCATCTGTTTCTCTCCAGCTATTTAAGACTTCCTTTTATAAGACCTAGTTAGAGGTATATCATTATTTTTAAATGTTACTCTTTGCAGTCACACTCACATTTTATCATCATTACATGTATCATTATCTGTGTGTTTGAACTGTGTAACTTGAAGATGAGGAGATAAAATCCTTGCAGGGGGTCTGAGAGTTACTTCCCCTTGAGCAAATATTTTGGGATAATACCTACCATTTGGTACAAGCTAGTGCATCCCCGGTGAAAGGAAAAGCAATCCTTTTACAGGTCACGCTTTAAAGTCACCTAGAGAAAGAAATCGGAAGCATCCAAAGAGTAGGCTAAATCCCCAGCAGAGAAGAATACACCACTGGTTCCTAGCTTGTAGTCAAGGCACAGCTATCCAGAAAAATCTGTACAAATATCGTTTGCTTTCACTGGAAACACTGTATTCACAGTGAGTTCTGTTTCTCCCAAGGAGTAAAAGATGGGGATATATCAAACTGTTTCATGGCTGGACTGGAAGACAGAAGACAGTATGTCTTATTTAATGAGCTACACAGAGTCACAATTACAACAGACCTGACAGAGTAGTAGTTTCGGACCACTTAAGGGTTCGTATAATGTGATGTAAATGCAACTCAGGTCATTTAATTTAGGAGGCCACTTTCATTTTGCTGTTTCTGTAACTGATCTACCTTGCTGCTACTAAAGGCTATGGGGATTTTTTATTGCCTCATCACCACTGTCCCCAAGTGTCACGCAACTAAATGAGATCTACTCCAATCTCTTCCTATAGCAGGCAAAACACATCCTCTTATTAGTCAACAGCCTAGGTACATCATCAGGTTCCAGGAGACTGTAAGGCACCGGTAGTGGGATGCTACCACAACACAGGCAAAGCAGCAAGAGACCAAAAGTCCCAGCTTCTGGGTGTAATCTGCGAGATAGACGCATGCAGGAATGATGTCTAAAACTGCATTTCAAAGTGAACAGTCTAATGTGTCATGCAGCCAGCAAGAAGACATGTAGAATTTCAGTTCCTGACAAGCCCCAGCCCCAGCTGGACCTAAGACCGCATTGGACTTGATATCGTACTTCGAGTAAAAGCCGCTATGCTGTCCAAGAGTTGTTCAAGTGCATGAAGTAGTGAACAGTCACACGTTATGAATGGTTTGGGTTATATCTCTCACACCTGTTGAGGCCTTCTAGCAAGACATTTTCTCCTCTATATACACTATCCTAGAAATCCCAATGAGAAAAAAAATGTACCTTCTTCTACCCTGAAGTCAAAGCTGTAATGAAGAGACCAAGAACAGCAAAGGCAAATTTTAGACAGAATAGCAACAGTTCACTGAGAGTGGGAACAACCTTACACAGTTCATAGATCAACAAAACACTGGGGGTACAGTAGGGGATCTTTTCTTCAACTTCTACTATCCAGACCCAGTTCACAGCTGCTTATTCAAAAAGCAGCCACCACATGGAAGTGCAATAAGGTAAAACCAACCCCAGCTTGTCCTAGGCTGTATAACACACCCAAGGATGTGCAATTTTGTTTTCATTTCCAAGGTGCCACATCATGCCAAGGGAACACTTTTACAAAAAGTGCAGGGAGGGGGGGCTGTCAACCCATGGACAACCCTGTGGACAACCATCTTCATTCAGACTCAGCACACTCTGGATAACATCGGGAGGCATACAGGGAGCTGAGACCATGGCGGGTGCACTTGCAGCTCACCCAGGCTACCCAGCCCTAGTTGGAGCTGCCACTGCCTGCCATGTGCCCCCCGGGTAGAACGTGCACACACACCTATGCATTCCTTCTGCATTATTCCATGGGAGGTTCATTCCTTAGGCCACTGATTCACTGAACTCCAAGCAAAGCAGCCCTCCAAGAATCAGTGCAAAGACAAAAACTTCACTGGCATCTCATCAGATTTGAAAGTCACATATAAGTCGCACGAGACAGATGTTTCATTAAACACTGCTGTCATGTTTACATGACTCCAAACCTTCAAACAAGAAGCACCGCACCCCAAAACAGGACATTTGATTCTGTACACAGACACACAAACAGACAAGTAGGTAGAAATGAATTTAGTATGAAATAGATGTTGACATACCTAACGGAAGTCTCCAGTAACTGTCTTTCCCTCGTCCCTTCCCTCCTAACACGAAGCAGGCAAGTGTCCATATCAGGTACCAGGGAGACAAACCTTCGCCCCAGTCTTCTCCATCAAATTGTGACTGTCATTTACGGAGCCCGTCTCCAAGTAAGTGGATTCCAATAACCAGTACTGCTGCATTTAAAACATTAAAATACAGCTATGCAGGCATACAAAATTGATTCTTCTTGGCCAGCCTTTTACTGCTGCTCATGGACATTCACTCCTTGGGCCTCTAACTGAAACCAGAGAAAAACGTACCCTACCTTCATTTCCCAATGTTGCTACCCCTAAACCACTCTGAACCTGGCTGTTTCTCACTGTCATCAGACTGAGTAAATAGCATTAATCATTGTGTCCTTCAAACTTGTCTGAACTTTTGTGCCCTTACTTTCATATTTAAACATTTTCCCCCTTGTCGGTGCATGGGGCTAGAGCACTATTTTTCATCCTAAAGTCAAGACTTTCAGAAAATTACTTGTGTCGTGGATCAGGAGCTTTCAGTATTGCAAGTTCACTACAGAAATCATGAGAGCAGAGCATGACGTTTTACCAGCAGAGAATGGAAGCACAGAGGGAAGGAGTGATTTTGAGAAGCTGACAGAGGAAGTGCACAACACAGCCTGGAATTTATCTCACATCTCTTGGTCCCAGTCCAAATGCTTAAACCACAAGATCATCCTTCAGGCCTAGGACACCAACAAAATCTTTAACTCTCATGTTGCAGGATCCTGAAGCATTTTCAATAATGATTTTGTAGCAGAGGTGGCCTCCAGCCTAGGACAGAATCCTGATCTGATTGCCCGATGTTCAAAGACAGAGAGACAGAGTTTAGGACCTGCCTGTTGGATGACGGCCCACACTATTTTTAATATCTGATTTGGGCATTTCACACCCCGGACGTGATGTAGCACTCCACATATTTCTGCCTCAGCTGTGCTATGACAGTTTGCTGGAATCTGAAAATGGTGAAACAGATTTTTCCAGATACAGTTTCTTACCGAGAGAGTGTCCCTTGCCACTCCTTCCCCGTACAAGCTCAAATGGGAAAAAAAGGAAATAATCAGAACTTTAAGAAAACTGTAAAGTAGTGAGTAAAATTTCAAAACAACTTGTAAAGAGAATATTTGAGCATAAACCAACAAGTTTTCTTGGAGAAGATTTGTGGGGAGGAAGAAGGGACGTCTTCTACTGTCCAAAACATTGCTTCAGTAGGTATAAAAATACTGTAACCCAATTTCCCTTCAACACAGAACTAGCCAGAAAATAAAATGAAACATGTTGATTATCACAGCAAGAGTGACGACAAGGGAGGGAAAGAATGAGAAGTAAGAGACATGTGTCTACATGCTCAATACCAAAGCAAGGAGGGTTGAAGCGAAGCAGATATATATCTGAAAGCAGCCAGTCTTATTGGCGGGGGGGGGGGGGGGGGAACCCCCACGGCCCCTTTTCCACCCCCTCTTTTGCCTGGGACACGCGA
>Ga0181612_156462_pt1 | contig 16378 bp, 8 predicted proteins | sample HoacroProtozoa21_FD_119630 | JGI IMG/M metagenome (GOLD analysis project Ga0181612, IMG submission 119630) | Hoatzin crop microbial communities from Cojedes, Venezuel. Combined Assembly of Gp0051906, Gp0051904, Gp0051908
ACCAGATTGTTTTATCAGGCTCGCCATTGAGCACGCGGTCGATGAGCGCGGTCACGTCGGTGATGTCCACCACGTGGTCGTGGTTCACGTCGCCCAGTGCCCAGTCACCATGGTTGTCAAACAGGGTCACAACCTCGGTGTTGCTCCAGTCGCTCTCGGTGCCGTCAACATACAGGGCTTTAACCTTATAGTAGAAGGTGCCGCCGCTCAGCAGGTTCTCAACCGTGTAGGACTTGTCAGGAGTGATGCCAGTAATCAGGCGATAGGTCTCGTCTCCTTCCTCGGCAATAGCCTTGAGCGTAGCCGCGGTGAACTCACCAGCATAAATCTTGATATTCTGGATGTCAAGAGCGTAGTAAGCATAGAAACCAATCATGTCATTTTCGTCCGTATCCAGCACAACGGTGTAAACGGCATACTCGCTGGTGAGCGTTAACTTCTGTCTATTGCCGTTCTGAACGGCCGCTACTTCTAAATTGCTCGTGTAATTGGGGTTAGAACCCTTGGCAGTGATTACTACAGTTGCCTTGTTGTTATAATCCAAGAAGTCGTAAACTGAAGAGTAAATGGAGTTCTCGTGCAGCGTAATGCAACCACCATTCAGCTCGAAAACCGAGCCGAATAAGGACCAGCCGTCGGGTAAGAATTCTGAGGCATTGGATGCCTGGTCGCCTAACTCAGGCAGCTCGCTAAAGTCGGCTTCCTCGAGCAGCCGGGCGTCATCCTGTTTGATTACATCCAGGGTGTAGCTCTTCAAGTACTTCGCGGTTGGGTCGTACCAGCTGGCGCGGAAGCTGGTGCTGGTGATGTCGGCGCTATCGGCGGGAAACATCTCTGGGGGGAGGCTATTGATGATAGCCACACCAGTGAGGTTTATATCCACGTCCTTGGCATTGATGCTGCTGCACGTCACTGTGGCGGTGAACGTGCCATAGGTCTTCGGTGTGAAGGTCACGGTAATCTTCTTGCCATTCTCGGCATCGCTCACACTGATGAGGGTGGGGTCGATAGCGAACACGCCGTTCTCGTCGGTCAGGGTCAGGGTGACGTCATTCTCCAGATTGGTGCCTGTCACGGTGAACGTGGCGGTAGTGCTCCTGCCGATGATACAACTCATGTCGTAATTAATAGATGTGACCCTGAGGACGGGGCTAGTGGTGTCGTTGGGCTGGATGCCAATCACCATCTGCTGATAGCGGTTGAAGTTGTAGTCGTTGTACCCGAACGAGTTGAGCGAGTACCAGCCGTTGCCGTTGCCCGACCAGCCAAAGTTGATGTGATACTTGTTGGTGCCGTTGTTGTAGCCGTCAACGTTGAACGCGTGTCCGCCGCTGGTGCTCTGGGCGCAGAATACGATGGGGCGGGCATTGGTAATCTCATATTGCATCAGGGATGCCCACTCACTGTCGTTGTAGTAGGTATCGCTGTTCCAATAGTCACTGGTCTTTTTCACCAGACGAACGTAGGTGGTGTCATAGCCATAGAACTTGCAGGCGCGCACGATGGCTTCGCAACTGTCCTCGCTGATACCACTAATCTCGAGACCATAGTTCATGCGCTCCACCTGACCGATGTAGCGCATCAGGGTGGCGACAGCATTGCCTTGGGTGGTGGTGTAGCTGCCGCTGTAGTCGTCCAGCATGTTGTCCCAGTCAAACGTGGTGGTTCCCAATGCATCATAAGAGATGTCCTGCATGTCGGTATAAGTTCCCACGGGGCCAACCTCGCCTTGTGGCCACTTCCAGTAGTTGAAAATCATCGCCAGTGATGTGGCGGGACAGCCCGTCAAGCAATAGTTGTCGTCAATGGTGGGGCACAGGTTGTAGTAGGGTGCACTCTGGCCCCAGTTGGCGGTGAGTAAATACGTGGTGCCGCTGGCGTTGAACGACACGGCGTCCTTCTGCACCGCAATGGTCGGGTTGGCCAGCAGGAAGTCCATCTCCTCCTGATAGATGTCCAGGAAGTACTGTAAGCCGTCGGGGATGCGGTTTACATCCAGGGGACGGTCGCCATAGGCGAGCACGTCGTTGGCGCGGTCATCACCGGCAACAATCACATAGGCGTCATCGCTGTTGAAGATGTAGAAAGCGTTGGCGTCCAGGTCGGTGGTCGATGGCGCCGTCTTGACGAGCGTCATGTCGTTGTTGCTGGCCATGAGCCTTGGGGTCAGCGAGCCACCATACACATAATTCTGCATGTAGGACACGGCCGTTTGCTTGGCCTTGGTCACATCCACGGGTGCTGCGGCGAGTGTGAATGTCGCGAGCAATGTCGTGGTGAGAAAGAGAATCTTTTTCATAATTAATTGAGGGTTAATTGGTTATATCTTGGTGCAAGAAAGATAGCATTGATTTCATCAAGGTTTATGCACAACAAATGTACAGATAAAAATCCAATCTTGCAACTTTTTGCAACAATATTTCACAGAATGCATAAAATTTTCTCAAAAAATGGAAATAATCAGTTATTCTTGCGAGGAAAGCAGCCATTTGGGGGCAAAAAACCGAGTTGCTCTCGGCTGAACCCAATCAAATCCCCCAGTTGGAGCTTGATCGCTGGGAATCGGCAAGTGTCATGCTGCCCTTGACAAATTGATAACCGTTTCAGGCGGCACCTTGTTTAGTCCCCCTCATGTGGCATCCAGAGCCTCCCCCATGTCATCACTCGAGGGCATCAAGCAGGATGAACGCCGCCCAGTGTTGTGGAGAGTTCCACTTGCCGTTGTCCACGGTGCGCAGGTGCTGTTGTGCTGCCCGGAATGCTGCCCGCTTGCCATGCCCCGCCACCAGTTGCCGATAAAACTCGGTCATGAGAATCTGGGTGGCCTCATCGTCAACCTTCCACAGGCTCATGAGCAGCGACCTCACGCCCGCCTTCTTGAAACCGCGTTGCAGGCCGAACACCCCCTCGCCACTGGTGATGTCGCCCAGTGCGGTCCTGCATGCGCTCAGCACTGTCAGCTCACATCCGCGCAGGTCCAGTTGGGCAATTTCCTTGGCGGTGAGCACACCATCCTCCACACCCTGGGGCAATGCCTCACCCTCCAGCACGTTGTTGGCACCCGCCATCAGCAGGCCGCTGCGTGTGAGTGACTTGTCCTCGCTGGGGGCTGCCTCGTCATTGACAATCCCCAGAAATGCCATGTCGCTGTTGCGCTTGGCATCGTCGGGAGTGAAGTAGAAGCCGTGTGTCGCCAGGTGGATGATGCTTGTGCGCTTGCCGCTCAATGCCTTGAAGGTCTCCTCGGTCGCGCTGTTGTCCATATACAGTGCCGCGTCGGGCATCAGCTCGTGGATGGCCTCGACCTCGTGCCGGGTGGACGGCAGCCTCGTGGTGCCGCCCCGCAGCCGCTGCCCGCTGGTGGCTTGCTCGACCAGGGTCTGGATGTCGGTGTTGTAGTTGATGTCGCCAAACAGTGCCGCCTCGCCACCTGTTGCTCCCCTGCTCACGCCAGTCACCAGCTCGCGTGTCGATGACAGGCGGTAGAGGTTGTAGCGTTCCATGCCGGGCAGATACTCGATGGCCAGGCTGTGCAAGTCCCCCGCTGGAGAGAAATAGATGTTTTTCACCCCGTCCAGCTGCTCGTGCATCGGCTCCCACACCACACTGGTCATCGTGCTGTCGGCACTTGATGCCCTGATGTCGCCAGTGGGCAACTGCCGTTGCTCGCACACGGTCACCATGTGGGGCAGGGTGTCACCCTTGCGCAGCGTGAGCGCCACATAGGTGAGGCTGTCGCCAGCGGTGGGGAATGCGAGAAACTCGATGGCGATGTCGTCATCGCCCAGTGTGTGCTGCACGTCCTGCCATGTCAGCCGCAGGTTGCGCGTGTAGTCACCAAATGCTGCCGACATCCGTGCCAGCTCGCGCCCCTGGTGGTCGATGACGGCACGCAGCGAGTCACAATCCACCTGCCGCGAGGCAATGGGTCGGCTCTGTTGTCTAGTCAGCATTTCCTGGTTGTCACAATAGGCCTTGTATGCCGCCAGTGCCTCGTCATCGCCACTCTCTTGAATGAGCTGGCGCATCTGGGTCTCGGTGTTGAGAAGCAGCCCCTTGGCAAACAGGGCGCAGTTGTTATAGGCCACTCCTGCCCATGACGGGTCACCAGTGGCAAACAAGATGCTGGGATAGAACGTGGTGAACTCGTGCTGGCGGATGCCCCAATAGCTGGCACGGTCCCAGGTGTTCAGCCCTGCAAAGGTTGCCAGCATGTGGTCCCGCGTGATGGCCATTGCCTGGGCGGCAAGCTCGGCGCTTCGGGCAGTGTTTCCCTGCTGGGCATGCAGCCGGGCCAGTTTGTTCAGCGCAATGGCACACTGGGGGTGGTGTTCTCCCAGCACCTCGCGATAGATGTCCACAGCCTGCTGTTGCTGCCAGATGGCTTCATCACCATTGCCTGTCAGGGAATGATAGCTGGACAGGTTCATTAATGTGGTGGCATAGAACGGATGGCGGTCACCCAGCAGCGTGCGGTAAATCTGTGCAGCGGCACCACACAACCCGATGGCTTGCCCGTAGTCGCCCTTGCCGGCATAGTAACTGCTGAGGTTGCTCAGCGTCGTGGCATAAGCCATGCTGCTGTCCCCGACAAGTTGACGCCGCATTTCAAGTGCTTGCGTGCCCAGCTGGATGGCTGCATCCAGGTCACCCTGGGCGGCATGATAGCTTGCGAGCTTGCTCATGGCACTGGCATAGCTGTTGCCGTTCTTGCCACCAGGTGCTTGCCCATAGGCCGCTAGCGCCTCCTCGCCCAGCGTGACGGCCTTGGCATAGTTGCCCAACTTGGCATAATAACCAGCCAGATTGTTGAGCGCGGTGGCGCGGTCGGCAACAGCATGATGTTCACACTGCCGATAGGCTTGCAGCACCTCGTTGCCCAGACGCACCGCTTCGCCATAGTTGCCCAGATGATAATGATAGGTGGCCAGGTTGCCCAGTGCCACGATGGTGGCATGGTGGTCGCTGCCGGCGTTGTGCTTGAGGATGCGCAATGCCTGCTCACCCTGCTGGCGTGCCTCGTCATACTGTCCCAGCATGGCATGGTAGCTGGCCAGGCGGTTCAGCAACGCTCCACGGTCGCTAGTGGCGGTGTCGCCACGTGCCACCAGCACGCTGTCGATGGCGACCAGGCGAGTGATGGCGGTCGCATATTGCCCCGCCGCGGCCAGTTGCTCGGTCTCGTCCATGACGTTGTCCCACAACGGTTGCTGTGCTGTGACCATCAGGCCACAACCCAGCATCATGCTGGCGGCAACCAGTGCCACCAGCACCCGCTTGACCCTGTTTTGCGTTTTGCAAGTCATCATGTCATGGCCAACCCTCTTGTCGCAACGGGCAGGAAATGGTATATATTATAATGTGTGCAAAGTTACACACAATTATCCACAATTGCCGCTACCGCCGCAATTTTTTAATCTGCTGACAGCAAAAACACAGGTTAGCGTCCCCCTCCCAGTGGGGGCTCCCGTCCGTTTTTGCCGCTCCCCTGCGCTGGCGGGTCCTTGTGAGAAATATTTCAAATGCCACAGCCTTGCAGTCATGAGATGAACCTGCCGCTAGTCCAGCTGATGGCATAAAAAAAGTCCTGAGGGCATCACGCGCACAGGACCGATACATACCGAAATTTCAATAAAACATTTATTATTAAACCTAGGACCTCGGTATCTAGGATACTCTTCAATTATTCACTTATTTCTACCATTGATGCTCTATTTCATTTTTCTCAAGATGCTATCAGTCATCATGTTGTGGTTGCACTCCCCCTGACAGATTCTACGCCTTTTCTACAGACTCAGAATTTCTGTTTCTCTACCCCTTTATACCATGTTCACTCAAGAGGTAAACACATTGGCGAGAAAAAAAGTTTTTTTCAAAAAAAAATTTTTTTTGCTTCAAAAATGTTTACCTAATTTTGTCAACTGGTATAAAGGGGTAGAGAAACGATTGCAATGCATCGTTCAAGATTAACAAGAATAATGAAAAAATTAATCATTATAGTGCTGCTGGCCATGCTGGCAATGGCTCCGGTGAATGCCGTGAGCCGACGCAAGGCCACTGCCCGTCGCCACACGACAACTGCCCAGCAGCGGCCAGCCAAGCGTGCCTTCATGGTGGGCATCTCGCGTTATCGTGCCAACGGGCGTGACGCGTGGCACAACATACATGGTGCCGAGGACGTGGCGATGCTCGCTCCCGTGCTCAAGCAGCAGGGCTTTGCCGTGACTTCGCTCACCAACGAGGAGGCGACGTGTGCCAACATCAAGAAGCGCTTGAAGGCGTTCATTAACGGTACGCGCAAGGGAGACATCGTCTATCTGCATTTCTCGATGCATGGACAGCCCGTGGAGGACGGCATGAATGGCATGAAGAAAGACGAGGCCGACGGATGGGACGAGTCGGTGGTGCCCATCGATGCCGGCAGCCGATATGAGCATGGCCGATATGTGGGTGACAAGCATCTCACCGACGATGAGCTGGAAGCCTATTTTGAACAGTTGCGTAAGCAGATTGGTCCCACGGGGGTGCTATATGTCGCCCTCGACGCTTGTCACTCGGGCGGCGCGTCACGCGACGGCAGCGATGACATGGCTCAGGGCACCGTGAGGGGCACCAACGAGGGATTGTCTCGCAGTGGCGCCATCTACCGACCCACCAACGGCGACAAGCGTTGTCACTACAGCCTGCCGCAGGGCAAGGGGTTGGCTCCCACGTTGTTCCTGGAGGCGTGCCAGTCCAACCAGCGCAACATCGAGATTAAAATCAATGGCACCGAGCATGGTGCGTTGTCTTTTAACGTCTTGTGTGCCTTGAAGCGTCACCCGCTGGGCAAGAACCGCACTCAATTCAAGGCCGACGTGCAACACTCCACACGGCAGCCGGGTCGATGGCCCAGCCGCCAGACACTGGTAATCGAGGAATGAAACGATGATGAAACAGTTCTCACCCAAGCTCAACCAGTTCCTGGACGCCAATCGTGACCGCACACTCACCTACATGCGACGCCACTACAGCGCCCTGGACAGCGAGAAATGCAAGGATATCTTTCAAGAGGCATCCATCGCCTTGTTTAACAATATTGCCACGGGACGCTACACCGTGACACAATGCTCGTTGTACTCCTATTTTCTGGCTATTATCAACAACTTGAGTCTCAAGACACTGAGCAGGACAACCCACAACGTGTCCATCGAGGTGCTCACCAGCATCAGCGAGAACGACCACCTCAACAGCAGCTATCAGGAGGGCAAGGTCAACGACCTGCTGTGCCTGTGCAACGAGCAGGACGACGATAAGTTGGTATCGAGGATGCAACAAGTGGTGCAAGACATCATGAACGCCCTCACGGGAAAGTGCAAGCAATTGCTGTGGGGACACTATGGCGACAACCTGCCCTGGGCGGTGCTGGCTGACATGTATGGCCTGGCCAACGCCGATGTGGCCAAGAGCACCGCCAACCGTTGCCGTCACCAGTTTAAAGAAAAGTTTAACTCCGTAAAAAGGAAAATCTATGGAATCTAGTAATTTTCAACGCATTGAAATGTTTTTGTGTGGCTTGATGGCCACCGAGGAAAGTGCCGCTTTCAAGACTGACCTGAAACTGGATGCCGGCTTGCGCAACCAGGCACAGGCCATGGCCATGATGATTCAACAGATGCAGCAACAGCGCATGATTGAGGCGCAACAAGTGGTGCAAGAAGTGCAACAAGTGGCTTGTGAATGTCAGTGTGCCGACGCGGCGTGTGAAACTGGCGAGACCACAGCCGATGACCTGCAGAAAAGTGCCAACACAACCAAGCGGTGGCGCAACTCGTTGAGGCGCTTCATGTCGATAGCCGCCACAGTGCTCGTCATGCTGTGTGTCACCGCGGGCGGCTTGCAGTGGTATGCCACCAGCAGGGCCAACACCTTGTTTGCCCACTACTATGAGCAAGCCGACCTGCCCGTCTCACGTGGCAGTGGCGACGGCACGGTGGTGCTGTCGGGGCTGTTCGACAGGATTGGCTCAACCAGTGGTGACAAGTTGGCGATGACTGTACAGCAGCTCGAGCACGCTCGCTCTCAGGCCGACACCGACTATGACTACTACAACTATCTGTATGACATCGAGTGGTATCTGGCACTGGGGCACATCAAGCTGCATCAGCTGGACAAGGCAAGGGACGTGCTGTCGATTGCCATTGGCCGCAACGACACCGACAACCGCTATCTGGACCGCGAGAGGGCGTTGTATGGCCACATTCGACACCTGCACTGCCTGTGAGGCAGCCCTCGCGTGGACCCCTCGCTCACTCACATCGTCAACGCATTGACCCCTCTCTCGTCATTGCGTTGACGCTTCATTGGCGTGTCCCTCAACGGGGACGATGTTCTTGAACATGGCGACCTTGAGACGCCCAGCAACGATGCTGCCTCTCTGGTGGTTGTTGCGTGTGTGCTGTCCCAGAGCGTTTCAGACAATTGGCAGCTTTCTTTTGCCCACCATGGCATCAATGGGTGTGCAAGGTGGGATTTTTGTCCAATATGGGGCTGGTTTTTTGCAGAATGCGAAAAAAAGGTTAAATTTGCGGCTGATAAACATCAACGTTTGTCGCACAACACATTATTAACACTAACCACAAGAGAGATAATGAAAAAGTACATCATGATTGCCGTGTTGGCCTTGACGGGTCTGGCGGCGCATGCCGAGGCTGGTGACATCAGCATTGGTGGCCAGATGATGTTTGCATCCAAGCATTCGTTGTTCGGTCTGGGCACCCAGGTTCAGATTGAGCCCGTCCGTAACTTCAGGTTTGCTCCCGAGGCGGCCTACTACTTCAAGAACGACGACGTGAGTGCCTACAATGTGAACGTCAACCTGCACTATCTGATTCACACGGGCGGCAGCTGCACGATTTATCCACTGGCTGGCTTCACGTTTGCCCACTTCAAGTATGATGATTGGAGCTACAGGGGCCATGAGGATGGCGGCGAGGACTGTTATGGCGCTAACATTGGCATCGGCTTTGATTACCGCATTCAGCAGCACCTGGCTTTTTACACCGAGCAGCGTTTCCAGATCATGTCCGACCACAACCAGTCGGTGTCGATGCTGGGCATCAAGTATATATTTTAAACCTTGAGGGATGTCGGGCGGTCTAACCCAGTGAACAAACCAATCCGACGCAACCAATGAGACAAGCAATCCTCACCCTGACGATGGTGATGCTGGCGATGCTGCCCGCAAGAGCCATCAACTATGCCAACGAGACGCTACACTACGAAATCATCTATCAGTGGGGAGTGGTGTGGAAGCACGCTGGTGATGCGACATTGAGCATCCACAAGAGCGGCAGTGGATATCAGGCCATGCTCACGGGCAAGACACGCTCGTGGGCCGACAAGGTTTATCCGGTGCGCGACACGCTCAAGTGCTCCATCAACAACAAGCTGCAACCAGTGCACTATGAGAAGCTCACCCACGAGAAGAGCTACTGGGCTCGCGATGTGCTGGACTTCAAGTACAACTATGGCCACACCACAGCCCACGGCACACGCTATCGCAAGAGCGGAAACGCGACCATCGACCTGAGTGCACAGTGCCAGGCCTACGACATGCTGAGCGTCTTCTACATGCTGCGCACGCTGGACATGAGCCAGCTGGCGCGTGACGGCAAGATGACGACGGTGATCTTTAGCGGCAAGCTCAAGGAATACCTCACCATCAGCTACAACAAGCTGGAAACCATCAAGATGCGCGATGGCACCAAGCGCAAGGCGCACCGCTTGTCGTTCCGCTTCACCCAGAAGGGGGGCAAGCAGTCGAGCGACAACATCTCGGTGTGGCTCTCCACCGACGACACTCGGGTGCCGTTGTTGCTGGTGGGAAAGCTGCCGGTGGGGCAGGTCAAGTGTTACTACAAGCCGTGACACGTTGTCACGCTTGACCGTGGTTGGCACTAGAGTTGCTGGGTGCAAGGTTGCTACCAAGTGATGCATGAACGTGTGAATCAATATGGCCAACGGCTGTTGATGCTGTTGTGTGCCGCTATCATGACGATGGCGGCTCACTTGACATGGGCACAGGTGCCACCGCTCAACAGGACGGACTCGATACGGGTCAATCTGGTGACTTTCTATCCTGGAAGCAAGGAATTCAACATCTTTGGACACAGTGAGTTGCGTGTCCAGCAGGGCGACCAGGATTGGTACTACAACTACGGCGTGTTCAACTTTGAGGACCCAGGCTTCCTGTGGCACTTTGTCCTGGGGCACACCGACTACATGTGCATGCCTGTGCCTCGCATGTTTGCCACCGAGGGGATGCAGGGACGTCGCATGATTGAACAGGAACTCAACCTCTCTCAAGAGCAGGCAAGGGTGATGTGCAACTTCTTGCGTGCCAATGCCTTGCCTCAAAATCGCACCTATCGTTACAAGTACTTGAGCGACAACTGTTCCACACGCCCGCGTGACATCATCGAGATGGCACTGGGCGATAGCCTGCACTATGGGGCAATGTGTGACACGCTGACCTATCGTGACATTTTGGCACACTACACTCGCAACTATGCCTGGGAGCGCTTTGGCATCGACCTGGTGTTAGGCTGGTGTGCCGACACGGTGTTGAGCCATCGTGCCCAGATGTTCATTCCCATGCTGCTCATGCAGGCCGTGGACAGTGCCACCGTGACAACCGCTCAGGGCGTCATCGAGCCGCTCAATCGTCACACCACCGTTGTGGTTGACACCAGCAAGCAAGGCAAGATTTTGCCCCCAACACCCTGGTATGCCAGCCCCATGGCGATGGCGGTGGCGGTGCTGGCGGTGACAGTGGGGGTGACGGTGCGGGACTGGCGACGTCGCCGCGTGTCGCGCTGGTGGGACTCCTTGCTCATGACTGCCGCAGGATTGGCGGGCGTCGCCGTGTGGTTCTTGATGCTGTTCTCGACCCACGAGGCCACGTCGCCCAATGTCAATGCCGTGTGGATCAATCCGTTGCAACTGGTGTTGGCGGTGCTGCTGTGGGTGTGGCGACGCGGGGCACGTTGGCTCTATGCCCTCCAGGCTGTGGCGGTGGAATTGACGATGGCGCTGTGGTGGTGCCAGCCCCAGGTGGCCAATGTGGCTTTCTTCCCGCTCATGGCTGCCTTGTTCATGAGGGGCGTCACGGGGGCGGTGTTGCTGCGTGGCACAATCCCTAGTCAAGCCGCTAGTGCGTCATCTGGACAACAACACAACAAGTCGCACGACAAGCCGCGCAATGGCAATAACCATAAATTAAAGCGATGAAATTGCGCAAGTTTGCACAAAAATGCGTACCTTTGCAGTTTGGCAGGTGAAACAATGCACTCTCGCCAACTCTTGACAAGATAATAACAAAACAACAACATATATACTGAACAGAACACATGGGACTTAGCGACATTCTCAAATCAATGTTTGGCAACAAGTCAACGCGAGACCTCAAGAAACTCACGCCTGTTGTCAACCAAATCAAGGCCGTGTACCCCGAAATCGAGGCACTGGACAACGACCAGTTGCGACAGCGTACAGCCGACATCAGACAACAACTCAACGACGCCGTGCAGGACAAGCGCGACGAGATAGCACGCATCAAGGCCGAAATCGAGACACTTGACTATGAACAGCGTGAACCGCTGTGGAAACAGGTGGACGACATCGAGAAGGACATTCTCGAGGTCCTCGAGGACAAGCTCAACGAGGTGCTGCCACAGGTGTTTGCCATCGTCAAGGAAACAGCTCGACGGTTTGCTCAGAACGAGACCATCGTCGTCACGGCCACACAGCTTGACCGTGACCTGGCGGCACAGGGCAAGGACTTTGTCAGCATCGATGGCGACAAGGCCATCTATGTCAACCACTGGATCGCAGGTGGCAACGAAATCACCTGGGACATGGTGCACTATGACGTGCAGCTCATCGGTGGCATCGTCTTGCATCAGGGCAAGATTGCCGAGATGGCAACAGGTGAGGGTAAAACGCTCGTGGCAACGCTCCCAGTGTTCCTCAATGGCCTCACAGGCAATGGCGTGCACGTGGTCACTGTCAACGACTATCTGGCCAAGCGCGATAGCGAGTGGATGGGACCCTTGTACATGTTCCATGGCATGACGGTGGCTTGCATCGACAAGACACAACCCAACTCGCCGCAGCGACGGGCAGCCTACAACTGCGACATCACTTTCGGTACCAACAGTGAGTTTGGCTTCGACTACCTGCGTGACAACATGGCCATGCGACCCGAGGACATGGTGCAGCGTCCACACAACTATGCCATTGTGGACGAGGTGGACTCGGTGCTCATCGACGATGCCCGCACCCCCTTGATTATCAGTGGCCCTGTGCCCAAGGGCGAGGACCAGATGTTTAACGACTTCAAGCCCAACGTGGAGCGGGTCTATAACGCACAGCGCAACCTCATCACCGGGCTCCTCGCCGATGCCAAGAAGATGATGGCCAGCGATGACGCCGACACGGTCAAGGAGGGTACTCTCAGGCTCTTCCGTGCCTACAAGGGTCTGCCCAAGTACAAGCCCCTCATCAAGTACCTGAGCGAGGAGGGTGTCAAGACTGCCATGCTCAAGACCGAGGCTTTCTACATGCAGGACAACAACCGCGAGATGCCCACCGTCACCGACCCGCTGTACTTCATCATCGATGAGCAGAACAATACGGTAGAGCTCACCGACAAGGGCATTGACGTGTTGACCAAGGGCACTGACGACCCCGAGTTCTTTATCCTGCCGGATATCGCCTCTCAATTGTCGGCTGTGACCAACGAGCCGCTCACCGAGGAGGAAAAAATCAACAAGAAGGACGAGCTGCTTGCCAACTATAGCGTCAAGGCCGAGCGTGTGCACACCGTCACACAGCTGCTCAAGGCCTACACCCTGTTCAACCGTGACGACGAGTACATCGTTGATGCCGAGGGCAAGGTCAAGATTGTGGACGAGCAGACGGGACGTGTCATGGAAGGACGTCGTTACAGCGATGGACTGCATCAGGCCATCGAGGCCAAGGAAGGGGTCAATGTCGAGTCCGCTACTCAGACCTTTGCAACCATCACCTTGCAGAACTACTTCCGCATGTACCACAAGCTCGCGGGCATGACGGGTACCGCCGAGACCGAGGCGGGCGAGTTCTGGGACATCTACAAGCTGGATGTGGTCACCATCCCCACCAACAAGCCGGTTATTCGCAACGACATGCCCGACCGTGTCTATAAGACGCAGAAGGAGAAGTTCAACGCTGTTATTGCCGAAATCGAGGCCATGCGCAACAGTGGCAGACCCACACTGGTGGGTACCACCAGTGTCGAAATCAGTGAGATGCTGAGCCGTCTGCTCAACATGAAGCACATCCCTCACCAGGTGCTCAACGCCAAGCTGCACCAGAAGGAGGCCGAAATCGTCGCTCAGGCAGGTCAGTCCATCGACGGCAAGGGTGTGGTAACCATCGCCACCAACATGGCGGGTCGTGGTACCGATATCAAGCTCTCGCCTGCCGTCAAGGAGGCGGGGGGACTTGCCATCATTGGCACCGAGCGACATGAGTCGAGGCGTGTGGACCGTCAGCTGCGTGGTCGTGCTGGTCGTCAGGGCGACCCAGGTTCGTCGGTGTTCTTTGTCTCCTTCGAGGACAAGCTGATGCGCCTGTTTGCGAGCGAGAAGGTTGTCAAGACACTTGACCGGCTGGGACTGCATGATGGGGAAGCCATCGAGAGCGGTATGGTAACGCGCAGCATCGAGAATGCACAGAAGCGTGTCGAGGAAAACAACTTTGGCATTCGCAAGCACTTGCTGGAATATGACGATGTGATGAACGCTCAACGCAAGGTTATCTACACCCGTCGCCACCACGCTCTCATCGGTGAACGCATCGGGCTGGATATCATCAACACGCTGTATGACAGTGTCGAGGATGTGGTCGAGAAGAATGGACCTGATGACTTCGAGGCTTTCAATATGCAAGTGCTCAGTACCTATGCCATCGAGACCCCATTTGACGAGGAGCAATATCGCCGCATGGACAATAGCAAGAAGGTGGAATTGCTCTATGACGAGGTTATCAAGGCGTTCAATCGCAAGATGGACCGACTGGGTGAAGTCGCCGACCCCATCATTCAGCAAATCGTCGCCGACCAGCAGGAACAGGGCATCGCTCCCGAGCAACTGGGACTCATTCGTGTGCCCATCACCGACGGCAAGCGTACATTTGGCATCGTGGTGGGCATCAAGGAGGCGGCCGACACTCATTGCAAGTCGCTCACCAAGGCTTGGCAAAAGGCGGTGATGCTTCTCACCATCGATGAGAACTGGAAGGAACACCTGCGCGAGATGGATCAGCTGCGACAGTCTGTGCAGAACGCCAGCTATGAGCAGAAGGACCCTCTGGTAATCTACAAGACCGAGGCGTTCAACATGTTCAAGCAGATGGTGGGAATCATGAACAACAAGTCCATCGCCGTGCTCATGAGGGGACAGATACCAGAACAGGCTCCCGAGCAGAATGTGCAGGAGCGTGAACCTCAACGGCGGCAACCCAGGTACAGCGAGGGACGTGGTGCCGAAGCACCTGACCCTGAACGACAGCAACAGCAGGGAACACCCGTCGGGCCACGCCCACAAGGTCCCACTGCTCCCATTCGCAACGAGGGACCGCGCATCGGACGCAACGACCCCTGCCCTTGCGGCAGTGGCAAGAAGTACAAGAATTGCCACGGGCGAGGCTTGTAACAATATAACCTCTCCCTTGCAGTGTAACGCAACACACATCACTCTGGCGGGCCTGAACAAGAAATGTCTCAAGCCCGCCTCTGTTTTTTAAAAAAACAACCGAATCTCGGCTCAATAATGTCTGCGGTAGGGAATAACTCTGTTCAACGGGTAGGGGAGTGGGTGGAACATTGCATGGTTATTTATTAATGTACGCGCGCGCGAGAATTGAACTATTTGGCGATTGTTAACAAGAAATAGCGAAAAATGTTAAAATCGTTCTTGGATTGTCACTTTTTTGCTAAAATTGTTGCAGATTTGTAAAATTATGTGCAAATTTGCAACTTGTAAGATAGAAGAAGTTTTTGTTTTAACCACATTTTTATACTGTAACTTTTTAAACATCAATTGCTTATGAAAAAAGCTCTCTTTTTAACCACGACATTGCTCGCGGCATTCACACTTGCCGCAGCACCCGTGGATGTGACTAAGGCCAAGCAAACGGCCGTGTCCTACATGCAGAATTATGTGTACGGTGGCTCGCTGACCCCAAGACTTATGGCCAGCAACAACGACATGACGCTGGTCAAGACGGCTCCATCGACCACCGACCTGGACGCCAACGCTTTCTACATCTTCAACAGCGATGACGCCTATGTGATTGTTGCCGGTGATGACCGTGCCAACGACGTGCTCGCCTATGGCGACCGTCCCCTGGATGTGAACCGCATCCCCGATGGCTTGCAGTACTTCCTGGACATCTATCAGGAGGAAATGGACTACCTGCTTGCCAATCCGACCATTGCGGTGCAGAAGGACGCTGTGTCGTTCAACGCCAGCGGTACCGAGTATCTGCTCACCGCCATCTGGGACCAGTCGGCACCCTTCTACAACCTGTGCCCCAAGAGTGGCAACAGCCGTTGCTTGACGGGCTGCCCTGCCACCTCGCTGGCGATGATTTTCTACTACTGGAAGTGGCCGAAAGAGGAAGTTGGTCCCGTGTGGGCTTACACCGACATGGATGGCAACTCCTACTCGGCACTGGAGGCTACCACGTTTGACTGGGACAACATGCTCGACGACTACACGGGCAGCTACACCACCACCCAGGGCACGGCTGTTGCAACCCTGATGCGCTACATCGGTCAGGAGGAGTGCATGAGCTACGGCACCGATGGTAGTGGTATCAGCGCGGACAGTTGCGAGGCCATCGTGCGCACTTGCAAGTTCTACGGCTACGATCCCACCACCGTGCGTCTGGTCAAGAAGACCAGCGATTACTATGGCAGCACCACCTACTATAGCGACAGCGAGTGGGCAGCCATGATGCAAGAGGAGATTGCCAACGACCGTCCCATCGAGTTCTGCGCCGTGAGCTCCAGCGGTGGTCACGCGTTCAACGTGGATGGTTACAACAGCAGCACCAACAAGTATCACATCAACTTCGGTTGGAGTGGTGACGGCAACGCATGGTGCTCGCTCAACTCATTTGGCTACAGCGGCTACAGCTTCAACCGCTACCAGCAGATGGTAATCGGTATCCAGCCGCCCGCAAGCGCATTTGGTCCCACCATCACCGCTACTCCCACCGACGTGGAGCTGGCATGCAACGTGGGCGAGAATGTTACCGCCACGTCGACCGTGACTCGCACATCCACGAC
>Ga0181612_116411_pt1 | contig 16376 bp, 8 predicted proteins | sample HoacroProtozoa21_FD_119630 | JGI IMG/M metagenome (GOLD analysis project Ga0181612, IMG submission 119630) | Hoatzin crop microbial communities from Cojedes, Venezuel. Combined Assembly of Gp0051906, Gp0051904, Gp0051908
GTGCTTAGTCACATAAAATTGCTCTTTCAAGTGATAAGATCCCAGACAACTGTGTCTGAAAAAAAAATGAGCAAGAAAAAAAAGTAGCAGCTAAACACAACGTATGTGTAGTAACTTCCTGCAATGTTTTGGCTGACCGTTTTGTTTATCTCAATTCAAATACCAAGTACTACATTAATACACAAAGGCAGTAACTTGCTTTATTTTCAGACACAGTCCTCTAGGATCTCATCACTTAAAAATCAGCAACCTTATGTGACTAAGCACCAACAATGTTAAAAAACAAACGTACTTGCACAGATGTTAAATACCAATGCAATGTATCTACAATTGTTACCAAACAACATAGAAAATATTTAAGATGGATTTAGAATGGCCACTGTGCTGTTTTTCAAGTAACACTGAGTATCAAAGAGCAAGGCACAAACTGTAGTAATGAGTTTGCATTTTTATACTGCCTTACAGGCATAGTCATGTATTATTTTGTCAGCAGCAGCTGAAGGAGTTACTAGTTGTACTCTCCCTTTTAATCTCCTCCCACCCTCATCATGATGACTCACTGTTCACTCCCATGGTTTTACCACAGATTACTTGCTTCCACCAAATACTAAGAATATACTTATTCAAAAGGGGCAAGGAAGGACCAAGGATCTGACTGATTAACAGATGCAGTTTAGTAAACAGTCACAGAAGCATCTGAAGAGGCTCAACCATGGAAATAGTAATTTCTGGCAATAAAGTAGAAACAAAACATTGCAATGTACAGTTTCAGACTGGATCTGTTTTTTGAAGAATAACATGTAACTACAGCCTTAACCTTTAAAAAGCCTCATGCACCTTAACATCTACTAGAAGATTGCACTGAATTGAATTTGTGAGTAGTTTCCCTCCCAAAGAGTAAGGCTTAACGTTATCCAGTTTAACATAGGTGTTATAGGTTCTTACCACCTCTTGAACACCATCTATGATTTCAGAGTAGCAGGATAAGCAGTGAAGCTAAGTTTCAGCTTATTCAACTACACTATCAGGAATAACAATTTCAAATTTTGGAGACAAATACTGGTACCTATCCTGCATGGATACAGGAGCCCTGAAAAAAATAAATAAAAGCAGGAATGGCTCTCTAAAGATTCAGAAATGATGTCTAGTGAGGCAGGGCAGAAATAAGCAGAACAAGACTGCACTGACAGGCCTGTTCCTAGTCTACTGGATAATATTAATCACAGAGCAATATTACTTTGATTTCATTAGCCTAAAGATAATGGGTGCTGCTTTAAAATATGTACCCTTAACATGGACACATTTAGTTGTTTATGCAACCCTTGAACTCCTACCTGAATCATTCTTGGGGATGGTTCATGCATAGTGTATTCATGTCCTTTTCAAGGACTGGCCTTTTGTGAACTGATGAGAAAATAAATGCATGTATTATTGAAGTATGCAATAATAACTTGAGTGACACGTAAGAGAAAAGAATCCTTCAAAATATCAAGATATTTTAAGTGTTACTGACCAGAGTTCAGAATTACTACAGAATTATCTGTGGTAGAATGATTAAGTAGGGAACAGTGGCTTGACAATATAAAGCTAGGATGGATAACTGCAATCTTACTGTCTTTGAGGAAAAACAGGAAAATTGCATGCCAAATAATCTCCATTCTTAAAAATCTATCAATAACTTCTCAACAAAATAACTGGATAAATCCAGCTTTTTGTTTTGTTTTTTGTGGCTTTTTTTTTGATAGAAAAACATGAAGTGGTACATCAAAAGTACAAATTCTGCTTCCAGTAAGTAAGAGGAATGTACAACTCCCTGACACTATACAATAAAATCCACTGAACTGACAGAAGTGGTTAAAAGTGCAAGTTCAATGAGCTTCTGTTGAACAGTTCTGCTGTTGATAATACCTTTCCATGTAAAGGTAAAGTACAATTAAGTCCTCCTGAAATGACTGAATCCACATTTAAACAGAGAACTCAGGCTAGTAATGGACTTCTCTATAAGGTTCCTTATCAGGAAATGCCCATTTTAATTACCCTCCTAAACACTGTGGAATTCAGCCATACGACAAAAATGTTCAGTAAACAACCGCTTACTTCATTATGTATATAAAGGATTTCAACAGCTGAATCTTTATCCTTCTTTGACAACCTTCCTACTTTCCTCTATTTCACCCTTCTCCTCTGGAGAATGCTGTAGCACTCTTTGATGAGCTTCCACTCTTATTAGCCTTTCCTTGCTCACAATTAAGAAGAACGTCAGAAGTTTTCCTTGGTGGAGGTTAGTCTGGATTTACCATCACCGTCTATGGTACTAGCAGAAAGAATGGGTTTGATCAATACTGAACATTTTAGAAGAAACTCCCATATTTCAACAGCCTCTCATTCTAAAGTCTACTGAATTTTTTTAAAAGGTGAAATAACTAGTAATTAGATTATCAGACATTAGCAGAGGTGCTAAATATTACTACTCATAGCAAGTAGACAAAGCACGCATTTACCTTCAATGTTCTTTACTTTAAAACACATATTAAAGAAACTCCATGCTATGACTCTGTTACACACTTGAGTTCTCAGTATTTTAGAAGGTGCATTGGACCTTCAGATTCACTCCTGCTGTTACTGTATGATGTTGGAGCATTCCTAACTCTCCTCCTGTTTTGAACAGCTGTCATGTTTAGATGACCTACACTCAGTATATCTATATTAATGTATATAGTATATTGTGTAAATTGGAAAGGTTCAGTTTTCTTTATGTCACTGGAACAGGCTCTCCAGGGAACTGGTCAGAGCACCAAGCCTGTCAGAGTTCAAGGGGCATCTGGACAACGCTCTCAGTCATATGCTTTAGTTGTAGGTAGTCCGACAAGGAGCAGGGAGTTGGACTCTATGATCCTTATCGGTGCCTCCCAACTTGAGATATTCTATGATCCATTCTATGATCTACTTTGTAGTTATAAAGAAGGTTTAATGGCATGCACGCAGTCATTAAGCAGAAAAAAAAAAACCTACACAGAAAAGGGTACAACACATTAACATAAGCAATGATGGGAAAGTACTACTGGTAATGTCTTCAAACCACATCTGTTCAAGAAGAATGCTCTTTAGAAAGAACAACTTTTAGGTAAAGGAATGAACAGTAACACTATAGAATAAACTATTTCCATGCATGATCATCAGGGGAAGAAATCACCTGAAAAAAGAACTGTATTATACCAAATCAATTCTTGATTCATGGTCACAAATATGTTCTTTTAAAGTGCCCCGATTTTTTTCATCTCAGATAGTACAAGAGCACTCAAAGACTGCAAGCAAAAGTAATACAAGATTATAAACTACAATATAGTGTAACACAAGATTATCTTTATTTCAAAAATGTACAAACTATAAACATAAAGATATAATTACACTGAAGTAAACTCTGCTCTAAGTATTTGCATACTTAAGCAATAATACTCCCATTAAAAAATGCCTTTTTCTCATTAAGAAATTTTATCTTATGGAGCGATACATCATGAAATCAATTGTTGTACATCTAGGAAATTTACCAATAGAGCTCTCTTCCACTGGGGTGTACACTTTGATTTGTCTCATGTGAGTGTCTCTTCCATTTTGGTGATTAGCTAGAACAGCAATCTGAATCATAAACGTGCGAATAGGCTTCTTATGAGTATCTGTTAAAGGAACATGAATCCAGCCACTTGGTTCCACTAATTCAAGTTGCTGCCAAAAACAAGACAAAAAAGCAAAACATTCAGAAACAGTTAACATACTTAATTTTAATGATCACATATTATACCCGTTTAATAGAGCAGAGTCTTGCAAACCAGATTTTAGTTACTTTTTCAAATGAATTTGAAATAGTACAGTTGAATACTCATAGCTAATTTACTGCTGGTGTAATTGGATACAAATTAATTCAGTTGACTACAGTTGTGTTTGCTTTTGCCTTTCAGAATCTACTCTTCATTTTGTGCCTTAACCTTAAAATAAAAATCAACATAAAAAATACAGGCTTGAGTATAAATTCAAGAAAGTTAAAGCAGTACTATTTGGATCTTGTTACTGAAGTACACTGCTCAAAGACGACAGAAAATACGCATCTTAAAGTTAAATTGTTTTATCTAGGCCCTCTGAACTAAAATATGCTAGAATGACTTACACAGGAAACTAAATCCACACAAAGTCTGGGTATTCAGAAATCCCTTAGATTATTGAGGGACCGGAGAGGAGGAAGAGGAAGGTGACAGAGGAAAAACTACAGGATAACTCATAAACTTCATCTCACCTATGTGAGAAGACAGATGCCTGGCCAATTAATAATTGCTGCACAGCCATTTAACCACATTCTAAGGTCCATTTTTACTTAGCTTTTATACAACAGACCGAGTGTAATATGATTATTTTTTTCTTTTTAATCCTACAGAAACCAATGTTAAAGCAAGCAAAGAGTTGCATTTCATTAACTCTAAACCACATCACTGACACATCAGCATGCTGAAATCAAGCTAGATGCTATGCAGAAGTGCGGTACCAGCTTTAAACAAAAGCTAGTTGCACAACTTCAAAGCACAGCTCAAAACACATATGGAAGGGCACACAAGTAAGCAGAAATCGGGGGCAGGGGGGGACATGACACAAAACCCAAAACAGTTGTCCACAAGCAAGTGGATTTCACACAGCTAAGCAAGTAAGACTGCTGTTCTTAGCAGCCGAGTTCCTCTAAGGAAGATCTATGCTTCGAGCAGCTCAAAATTCCCATCTTTCTCCTCAGAATAATGCACAACAAATGTCCTGTCAAATGCTTTGCCTTTGCTGAAGCTTTCAAAAGACCCATGTAAGATCTAGTGTTTCAGAGGCAGCAAATGCCCTGAGGAATGACCCAAGAAACAAGTAAAAAACGTTTGATGACTACTTTAAGTTTAAGGTGACAAATAAACCTTTCACACCTCCACATAAAGAAAGAAAAAAATCACAGCCCCAAACTCTCCACTGCTGCAGGCTCTCCAACAAACAATTTCCAAAGCATTAAATTCACTAAACTTTAGCAGCGAGTCTTTTCACTCCAGAAGCTAGACACTTCCACAAACACACATTCACTGATTTGTTATAACCCTGTCCATTTCAAAAGACCTACAAAATCTTTTTTTGCATAGGAAACTTCAGGTAACATTTGGCTTTACAAAGGGATAAAAATGATGTACTATTGAAGCGGCTTTACAAAGGGGACGTTTATCACGGTGAGGTAGTAGTCACAGGTTTAAGCAAGTACACTTTCCATCCCCACACTGAACAGAAAGGATGAGGATCCCAATAATATTTTATTCAACTAGTACTAAGGTAAAGAGGCTATGATTTAGAAGAAAATTAAAAGGTTAATGCTAATTAAACTTGCATTTTAATATTACTCTCAGTTCAGAAATTCTGTCTACTGATTCAAAGTGGAAAATTTACGTTTCAGAGCTATGATATTGAGATTTTTATGCTTGAATTAGTATGAAATGGATTAGCTGATACAGAAAAAAGTGTACCACTTGCTGTAGGTTGGCATCACTGGTTTCAGACAGATCCAACATAGTTCAGGTTTACACGCTTTACTGGGAAAGAAACTGCAGAGTGAAATAATGACTCCATCTCCAGAACCAAGGGAGCTACCAAGGGATTGGCAAAAATGGACTATGTGTACAAAAGGAAGTTGGATGCTTATTAAATTCACAGAGGAAAATCACATCTTTTATTTTAAAAGAATTATTAGGGTCATAAAGGACTGGAAAATTAGGAGTTACAAAGGTAATTTTACTAATGTAATAATAGACTTGTATCTTATTACATAAACAAACTTTTGAGCACATATTTATCAATGCTTTGTTTCATCCCTGATCAATGGGAGGTGGTCATATGCTTTATTTATAGCATGTTATTTTTCAGTCCTGCTACAAAGGCAGCCAATTTCTTCACAAGCCTTTCTACAGAGACAGTAGAAGTTATTTCTACATCTGTAAGACAGGCAACTGAGGCATTAGGCTAATTAGATTACAATTTCCCTAGTTCCAGATGCCGACTTTCATACTTTGAACCTGATTTTTCCTGACCTTAGTAACATACAATATTTTACATGAGATTTAGCTCCAAGTTCACTTGCAGATGTGTCTGAATTTCTGTGAATTGGTAAGAGTTCTCAAACCAGCCACTAGAACACACAGTATGAGCAGCCACCTAGGAAGTTATTTGCGTGCATCATGTAAAAACTCCATGAATAAGCACAGATTGCACACAATTCATCAAGCAGCATTCAATTCTGCTAGCCACAAAGCCTTTTTCTTTTTATTCCCGAAATCTCTGCTTCACTTACTCCACATGTTCCAGCTTCTGTAACAGATGAACACATCTTTGACAGTACAAATCCTGGACTCATCCTCAGAATAGACTCCTTTCCCCATTCCAATCAAATAGTTGCCTTTTGGACAAAGCATGCAACACTCATGACAAAGCTGAAGGCTGTACTACAACTTATTAAATGCAAGAGGTCTGTGTTAAGACTGAAATGTTTAGAAAAAATTAAGCTCTTGATTTTTGCCCTCTAAATAACACTACTGTACTGTGACATTTTTTGAGTCTTTTTTTTAAATTGATGCCTACATAGTTCAGTAAAATGATTAAAAACGTGAGACCCACCCAACTACTGAAGTTTAAATACAACAAAACCTAATGATTATTATCTGAACATCTCCTAGAAAAGGAAGTAATATTTTGCCAGTATCATACACGCATTTTCTGTGACCAAAGGAATGGTACAAACCAGACACACACACACGTTCCTAAATTCTTCCCTTCCACATCTGTAATGCTTTCAGATGGGCGAGACAGTTTCCTTCTCCAGAGGGCCCAGGTCCTTCACCAGGGAGAAGGAATATGACATTGGAATAGGCGGTGGTGGTACAAGACAAAATGCTGCCAACTCTTAAGTCCATGTCAGCACCCAGATCCAGCTATTAAAATTCCAGGCAGAAGTGGGATGAAATATGCAGCTCTACTCTGCCTGGAGCACTCCCAGTGTGAACAGAATCTAAAGGAAACTTACTGTGAAGTTTCAAGCCCATGCAAATGGCAATCTTTCAAAGCCTTGTAAACTGGTCTGCAAATCTGGGTGGATTTTTACAGGGAGGCAAAAGGCACATCCTCAACACAAAGGCTGAACTATTGCCAAATTTCAAATCCTTGCTTCAGAGCTTGGGGGCACTGGAGCATCAAAGAAGGACACCAGAATATTCTCACACAAGCAAAATAGCATACTTTTCACTAGCCTTATTCTTGGAACAGAACTGCTTTGGCTGAAACTTTCATAAAAACTCAACCCAAAGCAGACATCTGGCATGGAAAAATTTGTCTGAACTGAACTTTGGCAAAAGTTACAAAGTAACTAAGAGTTAAGCCTTAAAATGGAAAGGGTCACACAACCTTAAGTACAGGTAGTACTAGGAGCTCTAGGTAAATACTATACTTTAAATCCATTTCAGTTGACTCTGCTGTCAACCCTGTTCTTTAAAAGCACTAGCCAGTGCATATATGTGTGTTTCATCCCAACTCTACGGCATAAGTGCACTATGAGAAAATATTAGATTAAGATTCCTCCTGTATTGTATCCTCCTATGTAGGTCATTAAGAATCAGTTACAATTAACTGGCTTCCAGGAAAGTTTAAAATCAGCTATATTATTAATTACCTGAGTCATATTAAAAACTGGAAGTTTCCCTCTGTTATGTGTTTTACCACAAAAGATTTAAAAAGGGAAACAAAGGAAAGAATCATTGCAAGTTCAGTATTAGTAACGCAGCACAGTTCCTGCACCTCTAAACTAATCTTACTTACAATATACTAAAAGCCTAGCGTGCGTTTGGGTTTTTTTTGCTTTGTTTTGGTTTGTTTTAAATTTGCTTCTAACACTATAAATTTTGTGACAGTCGGTAAACAAGAGGAATATGAAAGTCACAGGAACAAAGGAATAAAAAATGAAATGGAAAAATCACTCGTGTCCTTTGCTGCTGTTATATACTCTAATATATCTCTTCTCCTGCTTTCTCTCCATTGCTTTCTTATTTTTCCTGTCCTCTGCGTGCTACAGCTTCGCCTGTGTACATACACTCTCACTCCAGTAATCCACGTTATTTTGAAACCCAAAGCAGAAATAGCGTTCTCAATGCAAATCTCCTTCCCAGCCAATTTAATAGCCCTCTTTCTTCACTTCATTGTATAATTCAGAGGTTCTACAGAATTCCATACACATTTGGCAAGACTACTATTGCAACTATTGGGTGTTCTACCACAGAAGATGCAAACCACACAACAAAACAAAAGTAACAAAAAAAAAAAATAATCAAGGTCAATGCAACTTGAGTACACTTGAGAAAGATAACTGAACACAAAACCAGAGCTTTTAAGAGGAAGTGTGTTCTACACTGGTATTGCTGGCCTCCTTATAGTATAGGAAATTATTTATCCAAAGCAGGCTTTTCTACTGTACTTAATCCAACCTAAACTGAATATTGACCTCCTTCATACTCAGTGGTATTCTGCTTAAATTCAAAGTGGCATATAACTCAAACTGCTATTTCTACTAGGCTTATAAACCCAACCCAAGTTGTTTGCTATATTTACAGTAGGCTAACATCCTTGAAACAACACATGATTTTTGCTGCCCTGTGTCCATATCTTTTGTGAAGATACAGAAAGGAAAAAACCCCCACCGTAAGTAGTTTCATATTCAGGGTCATTACAAACACATCCCAGAATGTATGCTAGACAGGGCTCCCAGATTTCTGTGCCTATATAGAAGAAAAATCAGCCTGTTTTCTTTCTCTGGAGAAAAAAAAAAAATCCTCTTCTGCACACACGTACTGACAGAAAACTGCGAACTACTGCTGCCATCACAGCTTCAGCGTAATACAACACGATTCTGAGGTGCTGGTACCTCATCACATTTCCATTTAATTATCTGTACTACTAGATCCAAATGACAGCACGTATTTCTAGTGGCTGCCTCAAACAGTGAAACGAAACAGCATTTGATTTTACTCCTCCTACCTTTCTCATAAAACTGTTAAAGCTGCTTCTTTTTATTTTAGTGACTTAGCCACCTTTGAAATTAAAAGCAGTGGTTAGACTGTTCTTCACAAATATAATTTTGCCTTTCTACGTGTTTAACTAGTTCTTACCACAGAGCTATATAAAAACTCTAAGCTTCTCAAAGCAGGTTCTCAGTAAATAGCGTATTCTTGCAAGCAGAAGATTATAAGCTAAGTTCCAGAGGAAATAAATGCTATTTTCAAAAATGAAATATTAATCAATACACAGACTTTCTCCGAGTTGAGCGATCAAACATAAGAAAGGCTTTTCCCTGTTTAGCCACTGTTGTTTTACGGCTATCCAAATATGTTTTCATAACAACTGGCAAGGAGAATGAAGCTAAATTTCCAAAATTCTCTTTCTGTAACTGCCATGTCCTACCATATAGCTACCACGATTCAGAATCGGTAGACCTCTGCATAATTCCAATTACTGGAACTGTCAACACATGAAGTAGCAGAGCTTGGGCTTCAGCCATCACTTCACTTAGGAAGGAAGAGAACCAGTTAATAGAAGTGATGCACCAGTTCCAGCAGAAAAATGAAGCATATCCAAAAGAAACTTCGCAAGTTCCAAGTGAGTCAAAGGAGGGACACCACATTAGCAGCTTAACAAGAAACACAGAAACATGCTCAAAGGACCCACTGTGAAAGCAATGACCACCTAAGGAGGTGGCTCTGTGGTCTTAATCAGTCACCTCCTCAAATGGTCAAGAAATCTAACTTCAGTCTATTAGGTAAGAGAAGTTTTCCATTCTTCCAAATAGCAATTCCTGAAGAGTCCAAAGGAGCACAGTCCATCCCTCAGGAAGATTCAACTATGGATTTGGGCAGACAGACGACTAGTGGCAAAATAAGCTATATTAGGCAGTGAAACCTGCAAATACTAAAAATTCCTATCATATATAAGCTTTTTGTTCAAAGGAGCTGAAAGAAATAACTTTTGGGAAAACTTGGGAGATTGAAAGAGAGAAAGGTCAAAAAGATTGTTGCAAAAAGTTTTCTAGAACCTCCTTCTTCAGACTATTCTGCTCCAGATTAAAACAGTAAAAATTAACCAATGCCCAGGTGTTAAGAGTTCTATCTGATTAAAATAAAGACAACTAAACACATAAACCAAGCTAGAAAGACTAAGTAAAGTTTACTGATATGGATTACCAAAATAAATATTTGTCACAGAATATGTACTTGAGCCTAGACGTAGCCTAGAAGTCAACTAGACTACAGAGACAATGAAAATCTACTAGAGAAATGTTCATCAGTTCAACAGGGAAACACTATGAAAAATGACAAAATATATCAGGCAAATATTCATGAATGCACTATGTTCGATTTCATTTTGCACAGATCAGTTTTCAACATCTTGCAGAGTTTCTCTGAATCATTTGTACCCATATAAATAACCAAATGCACCAAGTGCGCCAGTTCAGTTTATGCAATTAAGCTGTTCATAACTGACAGTGTATTTATGTCCAGAATCACTCATAGCTTGTCTTGATTTCACTCATTTCTGAACTGTTGAATGAAGTGGTAAGAAGTCTTGCAAAAAATAAATATTCTTTAGAAAATGCTCTGTAAAGTGACACTTTTGCTTTACTACGTCAAGCAAAAGCAGCTCACCATCATCTTGGGGATCTTCCACTGTGAACTCCTGGTAAAAGACAGACATCTAAAAACTGGAGTTATAGCCTCTGACTGGGAAGCAATCAGCTAAGAAAATGTTATCCCACTGTGACGATCTCATCCTTTAAAATATGGTCAGCCAAGTTTTAAATACACTTGACCAGTTGTGGAAGAGCAAAAGACTGAGGTACAAAAAGGATTCAAACTACAGAAGATGTTTTTAAAGTCACTACTTGGTGAACAGCATAAAACTATTACACTGGAGGCTAGTGTAATGCTTGGAACTAAAAATATTATGCTTCTACACAGGCATCACTGAAAACCTGCAAGTAGTTTTTATACGACACATGCAACTGGATGGATGGAGATCTGCAGATAGATCATTGATACAATAAAAAAAACAAAACAACCCAAACTATTGACAAACCTGTCTGAAGTCGGATCTGAAATTTATTCAGCCCTTGCTCCCCCCTCTCTCCCCCAGCTCATTACCATCATTACCAACCTGAGCACTAGTATGAGTGTCACAGGTATGCAGCAGGAACTGTGACACTGAATTGCCAGCAGGCGTATCCATTGGGCATCACCTCAGGGACACAAAAATATGTTTGAAGAACTAGAATGCTTCAAAACAGTGTCATATACAACTGCTATACTGCCTAGTGGTCCCCTATATAAAAACCAAGCTTGATCCATTCTCATTTCCTTATGATTTAACACCTAAATTCTTATGGTTTCTTCAAATAATGCAGGCTCAATCATAGCAGCTAAACTACAACACCTCCAATAATCAGTTACTGTAAGTCAATAGCTACTCTAGAAAAATGCATTGATAGGTTGCTAGTGTAGGTAACCAGCAAGCCATATCCTCCTTGCATGGTGGGCCAAGGATAAGCTTCATAGATTCCCCAAACAGAGATTCTTATACTGCCTTTCCAAATTTCATGTTTAGATTACATAAGCAGCACAACACATGCTGGACAATGTCAGTGGGTTATATCACATTGTCACGTTGCAGAACACAGGCATGTTTCTGAAGTAATCAGATGATGCCCATTAAGCTATGATGTAACCTAAATTTCATTTAGCAGAAGTGATTCACCAGCCAGCACATGAAATGGTTTCATTAACTGGTCCTTTTTGATATTCTTTAGCATCAAGTGTCCTGATAAGGTAAAAAGCAAGGAACAGTTTGATTTGATTCTGCTGATAAAACAATGCAATCTCTTCCCAGACATACTTCATTGATTCAGACAGAATTTCAATTCTACAACAGGAATAAACTTACAGAGAATACAGCATTGAAATTTAATCCATGAAGTATAAAACAGGAAAAGTCAGGTTTTGCATTGTTATCGCCCTCACAGTTTGTCTTTGAAATCTTCTGAAATCAGATGACGAGAACATAAAAGGACAACAATAAAGTCTTAGACATGAGGGGAGTCTCTGGTGTGTAAGTATGCACATAAGACTACTGTTAAATGGGAGAAAACTGTGTACAATTTCTCATGCTGTGGAACATCAAGAATTTTATGACACGGACTCACAGGAAAAGCAGCTGTTTCAAAAGCATCAAGTGATACAGAACCATAAGTACAGATGCCTACAAAAGGGTAAAGGCTGTGCTGAACTGCCCATGTAAAAAACTCTTGAAAGATGAAGTTGCTTTGGTGGAAGTCCCACAGGTTGATACACAGATGGTCGGGCCACGTGTGGTGGGGCCCCTGTCCGTGGTCCTTAAGCAACCACTACCCTCCCCACCACACTCGCGCTACTGCATCTGCTCACAGCGTTTGCTGGTAACACTTGTTCGATCAGGTACATGCAGCCTGAAAGACAAATAAATAACATGCGAAATGCTCATCTACTGTGGATTTGTCAGCCAAAACTGTCTTATTCAATTGTAATATAAGAAAATACTGTCTGCTTAACTCTGGGTGGCAGAGAAAGAGCAAGCAAAAGGAAAGAAAAAAAGGAAAATGACAACAATCTTTGAATACTTCATCCTCTAGAATCTGGCTGACAACAGCTCTTCACTCTAGAAAACTTATCTGCAGAAACCATCAGGAACTTGTCACAGATTGTTTGCTAGGAAAATCTCTCTGGAAAGAAAGGAACATTGTTTTCACATTTTTTGTGCCATATACAGGGTTTTTTTTAATGTGTTCTGTGAGGGATGATGCACAGGCAGCTCAAAATTCATTACAAAAATGCACGTCTCAAGATGTATGCAATGTTTCAGAAAAGGCAAGACATGTTAAATCAGCTTGGACAGTTTGCTCTCAAGTCCCACATGCTTAAAATCCTATTTTTCAGTTGAGTAAGGTCAGTTGAACTTTCATGTAATAGAGTTTACGCTTGACACACCCATAAATTAAGTCTCATTAGAGAAGGACTGCCTGCGTATGTTTTAAGTGGCAGGCATCCTAACCACTGGAACTTAAGAAAAATACAAAACCCTTCTCCCTGTCCCTTCGGAAAGCAGAGTGATCAAAACAGCAAATAGAGTGACAACAGAGTCTAGCATGGAGTTTCATATGTGCATGTAGGGAAATAAGACCTAAAACTCCAAAGCAAACCTTCAACCCACAACAGGAAGTCATCTAAGTTTAGTTTGGGTTCAACTAAAGCAGAGTCCATCTTAACAGGAACCTGTTGCTCCAGCAGAAACACTGTCTGCAACTGAAATCAGTCATAACAGCTGTGAAATTTTGGATTTCTGATTTAATGAAAAATGGTTTTCATAATTCATTTACAGATCAGTCAAGAGTGGAGGAAGAGAAGGCAAACATTTCCTAAACATATTAGCATTCCCCTGCTGGGACCTATGTCTCATTAACCAGCTGTCACAATAGACATGAATGTTATACCTTTGCAGGTGCACTGCTATTAAACTTTGAGAAGACTCCTGGTATCAGGGGAAATCCTTCAGACCTACAGGGACATAGCTCCAATGTGAATCTCAGTCACTTCCCTTGAGCTTGGCAGATAGTGTGCTGAAGCTGAAAAAGCAACAAAAAAAGTTTCTTGAGCTTATGCTCTAGAGTGGTGGCCTGGCCGACAGTGTCAAAAATAGGTAATGCATCCCAAAACAAACTTTCTGCTTCAGTTTGCATACTTCTGGTACTTAGGTTGTTTAAAGTCTAAGTCGCAGACATATTGGAACAGATTGCATCTGGACAGTCTGGTCCTAAAAATGAATGGTAGAAAAGCTATGGTTTGCTGAAAGTCTTTAAACTTTCCAAAATTCCACCATTCTGAAAGAGGGATGATGGATTTTTTTTTTTAAAAAAAAAAACAAAACCAGGGTACTATCCAACTAAAATTATCAGTAGCTCAGAGTATCATAGGTGCACATGGGAGAAAAAACAGCACATTTTAAAAAACACAAAAAATTACTAGAAAAATATATAGCCAACACTGCACACTTAGAAAGAAGTGTAAATCTTATTTTGTACCTTCTAGGAAGCACTTCGAATCACAAAAGCTTATGTCACTGCAACGTTTTTTCATTTTATGGACAAGTAACTAAGGAGGAGGCCCCATATAAACAAGCTAACAGGTAAGTATCCTACTAAGTAGGAGTCTGGCAGATGATGACCAACTGACACAAGTCATTTTTTGTATGCTGTGTGACAATACAGAATAGAACCAGAAGTTTCTCTAACAATTACAAGTTTAAAGGATCAACTGTTGTAAAAATGGAGCAAACAGTGGCATAAACACGGCAAATATGATTCGTCAAACTGTTCCTTTGAAAATCCTTCCAGTAACTTTTACCTGATCAGAGGACAGAAAAAAAAAAACCACCAACAGGGATACTGCTTTACAAAAGTGTCAAACACAGCAAAACAAAACCCCCTACAACTTCCCAAGTTCATTCCAATAAATGGCACTATCTGCATTCAAACTTTCTAGTCACAACACAAAATACAAAATAGTGACAGATTAAAAAACCCACCTGGTTAAATATGTGGACTAAGGTTTTCACAACAAAGGAAACAGGGCACATCGTTCTTAAAAATTACTTAAGACAACACATTACGAGTCCTTTTATTTAAATTCTTATCTTAGTCATGAATTTGAGTTCCCCCACCCCTAGAAAGCACTGAAAACCCCTAAGATTTTCCAATTCCTATACTAAGGTCTAAAAACCTTAGTCCCTCTTCAAAACAGCATCCATCCAAAATAAGGACATCATCTCCTACAATTTCCAGGTGAGTCAGGCTGCTCTCAGGGAGCATAGTAGCACTTCAACAATCTACTGAAGAGAGGCAGGGGAAACCAGGATGGCAGCAAGTGAAAGAGCAGACAGCTATACAAGGAGAACAGAAAACAGACCAAACGAGCAGTGGAACATGCTATAGCACAGAAGTCTGAAAATATATTAAAAAACCCACTGAAGTTCAGGTGAATTTACATTACATAAGGGGCTGCTGACCAAAAAACAGGACAAGGTGTTAATATTGGCAGCTGCCTTTTATGAAAGGCAACAAAACACCACAGAATCCTACAAGAAAGGAGAGAATAAGCAGAATTTCCTGTAAGCAAAGAAACAAGTGCTTTAAAAGAAAATCCTACAGTTGTTACTTGTTAAGTGATGGCCCTAGACAAGGTGACCTTAAGGCAAACAGAAACCAGGAAACAGAAGAGCGTAAAGGAATCCCATCAATTTTGCCAAAACAGAACTGCTGGGTACAAGCAGAAACAATATAAACGGACTGTATGGATGCACTTAAAGTTATTACAAGTGCAAGTTAAATGCCTGAAAAAAGTACTGGGAAATAACTAATGTTACAAAGGTGCAGAGGTTTGCAAAATGGATGAAAACTGTACTTCTGATGTCTGCAGTTCCTATTCATATATAATGTATATAATGGAATGATATTATGTTTGTGTGAAAGTGCAAAAAATATCAGCTCATAATTTACCTTCAGAATTGTTTAGCTATATCCAGGAAATATGTCTAGACATAGCTACAGTTAAATTATACAAAGAAAGTATTTGAAAAAAATCAGATTATGCAATGAATTAAAGTGTCTGAAAACTAGCCACACAAAGTTAATCCTATATCAAATCATCTTGAATAACTTAACAGAGATAGGCTAGGCATTACGCTTTATGCCTTGCACTTTGCATCCCACAGATTGATGGAATGCTTAAAAAAATTAATATGGGAAATGAATAAACATAAGAAAAAGGGAATATGAGATTTAAAAACAAAGTCAATAGTAGCAGACAGCTGCTAGCTCTCAAGCACCCTTAATAGGTGAGGGAAGAAAGTACATCTAAAACAAAAGGAAAACACTCCCTTCACTGAAAAGGGCTCTTATTACACATTGAAGAGAACTAGGTTTCTAATCTCCTACCAGAAGATGGGCCCACAAAACAAAAAAAATGGGTCCATACTGGGACCGGTGCTGTTCAATATACTTATCAATGACACGGACAGCGACATCAAGTGTACCCTCAGCAAGTTTGCAGATGACACCAAGCTAAGTGGTACGGCTGACACACCAGAAGGACAGGATGCCATCCAGAGGGACCTGGACAAGCTGGAGAGGTGGGCCTATGTGAACCTCATGAGGTTCAACACGGCCAAGTGCAAGGTCCTACACCTGGGTCGGGGTA
>Ga0181612_118646_pt1 | contig 16376 bp, 7 predicted proteins | sample HoacroProtozoa21_FD_119630 | JGI IMG/M metagenome (GOLD analysis project Ga0181612, IMG submission 119630) | Hoatzin crop microbial communities from Cojedes, Venezuel. Combined Assembly of Gp0051906, Gp0051904, Gp0051908
GAATCGGAATTAATATTGATTATTTTGCAGCGCTCAGTAGCAGCCTATACAGCTGCTAGGAGGCTTGAGCTCAGTTTGCCAGGTGGTAACAGTTTTGACTTCCAGAGTTTTTCCTCTGTATCTCTGCAAAAAAGAAGATAGCACAGTTCTCTCCTACATGTACAGATCTGGCAATCTTAACATCAGGTTTTGGTATCCACACTGATCCCAACTGCTAAGCACGGACAAAAGCGGCTGTCAGCTCAGTGCCTTAAACAGGCCTGCAATCTGCCTTGACCTGACCTATAAATAATGAAAAAAAAAAAAAGCACGGTAGATGGTGAAGAGGCAGGCTATACGGCAAATCTCAGGTTTTGGTGTATATCCTGAGTTGTTGGGGCCTGTCCTTCGGTCCCAGTTTGCTTTGGCCCAAACAAGAATCAGCCAGTAGCAGGAGACAGTTTTGTAATCTTCTTACTTACACTGGTAGTGGTGAGATTTGGCTGCCACCAGAGGAGATGCTGTACCCAAATCTGGATGTTAGTGTCAAAAGTGGTAAGAAACAACTCCACAGTCAGTGGGGACAGACTGGTGTAAAACCAGTGAAAAGATAAGAATTAGGACCCTTTGCTAATGTGAGGAATCCCAGGTCATGAGAAGTCTGGGCTATTACTCCAAACACAATTTTGACAATATGGAGCAGTTGTTCTTGGGAGAGCTGGTCACACTGAGCCAGTGCTTCTCCTTGCATTGAGTTGCTAAGTAAAATCTACAACTTTATTGTGAGTACTTTCTGATATTATTATCCTGTGTAAAGAACTGCTGCAGCTGCCGCAGAGCTTTTTATGATTTTATGTGATAGCTGTGCCCACCTCTAGGCTGCACTACCATGGTGCTGGGGCAGCCGAGGGAGCTGTCGGCTCCATCCACTTGGAAGAAGCAATTTCTCCCAGGGTAGCTCTTTAGGATGTGCTCTACCCTGTTCATTAGGAGGGACTGGGTGCTACATGGCCTTCTTCTTCCAGCCAAGCAGGGCAGAGATGGAAATGACCAACCAGTTCCTCTTTCTTTGTTGTGCTCTCTTCCACTGGGAACAAGAGGCAACCCATGAAAATGTGAGCGAGTCTTCCTCTCCATCCACTGTCCTCCCCTGCAATTATTAGGTGGTGGTAGTGTTTATCTTGCAGGCACCCAGGCCTCAGAGCTCCATGTCTAGTTCATGGGTTTCCCATTTGCTTGTGAGGTTCATGCTTGTTATCACTGAAACAAAAAGGAAGCCACTCTGCCTATTAACTGGTTCCTCTTCTCTCCTCAGAAAACAAAATCTCGTTTAAAGTACTGTACACATCCACATTGCCCAAAATTCTTTGCTTATGCAGAGGGAAAAGCAAATTAACATCTCCAGTAGTTATTACAGTGAATCAAAGAACAACAAAAAAAAATTAAATTCATTTTTAAAACATAGTTAGGTCATCCTTATTTTGAAATACTGGAGTAATATTTTGATGTAATAGCCCTTCCCTTTGGAAATTTCTAGGGCTTGGTAAAGTTTAGGAACCTAGCAGGGTCATTTTCTTTTGCTTCAATACAGTGGATTTCCCCTGAGCCTGGGCTTTGGTTTGATTAAGTTATGAGAAGACTGCTACTGGCTGGTAAAACCCTAGTGACCAAGGCAGCAATAAAAATGCCTCTCCTTTATATGACTAACAATCTAAATAACTTAATACAGTAGTTTAATACTTTCCAAATGAGAATGAGGATGATGAGGGATAATGATGAGAAATGCTTTTTGCAGTATATACAGTTTAATGATTGTCCTGATTCAGGGCCATGGCTAATCTGAATTACTTCTGCTCATAATATTACATTAAACCCCTACTGAGGGTTCTGCTTTCACAGCCAGCTGATGTTTCACAGTGGCTGAAGTGGCCACCATGATGAATTTGGCTCCTCACTGCTGACATTTGGCTAGGTTATTCATTGCTCTTATTTTATTTCTCTATTTGTCTCCAGCAGGCAGGTAAGAAAATATGTGAGGATGGACCACTTCAGCTAATGGTCTCAATCCTTCAAACATTTGCCATGCTTACCTGGCACTGTGGCAAGTCGAAACTGTTCAAAATCGTTAGTCACAGAATTCACTTTCAAATAATAGGATTAAAAAAAAAAAAAAGAAAGAAAGAAAGAAAGAAAAAACAACAAATCATAGTTCTTTCAAATGGCTGTTTCGCTGCTGAACTAGGAGGGTGCACACTTCTGAGTTTCTCTCTGCAATCATAAGCAATTGCTCAGCTCTTATGAAATTTTGGGTTCTCACATAATTGGAGATTTTCAGAAACAGAGTCAGAGAGAAAACCGTTGAATACATTGCAGGCTGGACTGAAATTCAGACTTGGTAAGAAGAACAGTTTTGTTCTAATGTATGACTTTCAGGGTATTTTGTAGCACAGATTATGTTTTTATAAAAGCGATTCTTACACATTGCCATTTGCCTAGACTCAGATGAACAGCAGGCATAAGTTCATCATTTAGGCATTCATTTTTGGCTTTGGTAGCTCAGTTGAGGAGTTCTGTCTTTAGACACCCTGCTGAATCAGGAACATAGAACTGTCCCCTGAAGTGACATGACCTTTGGCAAGATACCAATATTGTGTTGATGAAAACTGGGAGGGTACGATGTGATCATGGTGTTATCGCGTTGTTCTGTTTGAAGAAGATTCCTCTGTACAATGTGCACAGCTATCCAGGCTGTGCCTTGGTACTGAGTGAGGAATCGTCACTAGTAAGGTTTGAGGACAGTCATACTTCATTCATCTAAGATGTGCAAAACTGGCAGTTTGACAAGGAAAGAAGCTGAAGGTGACAGAGATGTCCCCTTGCAGATCTAATCCAGTATCCCAGCAGCCACAGTGCCTGTCGAGAGCCTGGATCATCAGAGCTGTTAGAAAACCTCTCCCATTCAGCGAGCCCCTGGGAAAGCTGGGAGTGAGCACTTCGCTGAGGACTCGGGGGGGGGACGAGCTGTGAGGATGGCTCTGCCCAGCCCCTCCTGCTGAGGGCAAGGGCTGGGGCAGAGACCAGCGTCTGGAGAGGATGGGGTGGGCAGGAGGCAGAACTCAGCAACAACTGCAGTTTCTCAGTGAGGAGGCAATAACACCTGAAGCAAGAGAGCCCATCTCACACAGAGAAGTAAGAATGTTGTCAGGCACAGACTGAGAAAACTAATAAAGAGGTGGATAATGCGCGTCCTGAAAGCAGGGCACTAAAGCCCCCCGGGAATGAAAAGAAGAAAGAAAATAGTGGGATGACTACCTTGGAGGTCTGTATGCTAATACAAGAAATATGAAAAACAAATTGAAAGAATGTCATTCATAATCAGAATTTTTACTTAACTGATCTGACGGGTTAATGGACATGATAGATTTATGATCTGTTTGGGGCACGGGGAGATGAAGAGGCATGTTTCCAAGGTGTGCGTGGTGGCTGCGTATGCCTGCCAGGAACGCCAGCAGTTGGAGGCAACAGAGCTGCGGAAAGTCTTCGAGTATAAACGAAGAGAGGAAGCAGCCCTGCCGCAACAGGGATTATTGTCTGGTTCTTGGAGAGGCAAAGGCTCCTTTGGATCTCATTTCTGCCAAGCAGCGAGGAGCTGGTCCAGAGGGTGAAGGGAGAAGGCAAACCCTGGGACAGGGATCATAAGGAATGGGATTTCTGACATCTAGCAAGGGAAGAAAGAAAAACAGTAAAATAAAAAAAAAAGGATTTGAAGAAAGGGAGCATCACTCAACTTGAAGAATTAAGAGGCAAGCAAGGCAGGAGGAAAAAGAGAGTTTAAAGGAAGTTCTTAAAAAGGCAGCCTCAAAAAGACAAGCACAGGTTATTTCATACAAAGGAGATACAGGAAGTGCAGTAAGAAACCGCTTTTGCTAACTCAGGAGTTTTTCAGTGGCCTGAAAATTATTCAGCGCAGAAAGTAGGTCAAGTTACTAAGAAGACATATGTAAGACTAGCACAAACCTACAAGGACAAAATCAAAAAGGCCAAGGCGTAGAATATAATAGAATTAACACAGGAAGTAACAAGAAAAAAGAACAGAAAAAAAATCTGGAAAGAACATTTGCTAGAACATGAAGGCAAGAAAAAAGTGATACACTGCTAAGGGCAAAAAAAGGTTAATATTGTATATAGACAGCAAATGAGGGAAGAAGCAGTAGACGTATTGGCTGTAGTGCTGCTTTTGACTTTGCTTCCCAGGGGAGTCTCATAAGCAAGTTAAGGAAACAGTTTTATTGAAATCACTGTGAAATTGTTGTACAGCTGGCTGGGAAACCATACTTCTAGAGAAAAGGACAAGTAAATCTGTGCTAGGACTTCTGTGTCTGGTATTGTTCAATATTTAATGATTTGGACACTAGACAACGTAGGTGTCTTGTACAGGACACAAGCTGGAGGACATGACTGGAGAACAAAATTATTTTGAAAAATAGAAGTAGTCTGAAATAAATACTTTAGGCAGTAAAATTCACAGTATAAATACAAGGTATTTGGTGGACTAAGCAACTGCGTTTTAGTAAAGGCTCTGGGGTGCACAAGAGCACATGAGTGCATATGACCTGAGTCAGTGATGTTGTGCTGCTGTGAAAATGCAACTTCACAGCAGGACACACAAAGGAGCTGTATGGAAGATTTGTTCTGCCTTGTTTGTCACTGGTAACATCCCAGCTCTACTTCAAGAAAGATGGGGTCAGTTTGAGAGAAACCAGGGCAGGAGCACCAAGTGTGAAGGCTGAGAGTCCGCAATCGCGGAGGCGAGACTGAGAGCACTGGGGCTGCTTAGACAAGAGGAGGCGGAGGAGAAATATGATAACAGCTTCAACATCTTCAAACTTATCCTGTAGGATCACAAGATAAGAAGAAACAGCCTTAAAAAGTGTCACATGGAAGATTTAGGTTGAACAACAGAGGTTTCAAATAACTTGGCACCAGGGCTGTCAGCCAGGGGAGCTGCGAGTCGTGGGCCCAGACATGGGCGTGGGGGGATCTCAGGTTGGACCAACCTCTGCCAGGGATGACCTGGCAGAGATGAGCCTGCCTTCAGGCAGGGAGTGGACTACACAACCTCTCAAATACCCTGACGGGGGTGTTTTTCATATTTCTGTGGTGACTTAAACCTTCCCTGCAATGAGAACGGTTGTCACAGAGAGATATCACAGAACGGACATTTTCCCTGTTAAAATCATAACTGCATCTGCAAAAGGAGTGACCAGAATACCTAATGATTCATCCAGTTAAAAATATCTGAAGGAGCAGAAAAATGAGAGCACTTAACATCATCTAATGCAGCCTTGAGGGGGCATAGGAGCAGATTTATTTTCCAAATGTGACACACATAAAAATGGCCTATTTCAGATACAAACAATACGTCTTCTATACTGATGTTTCAAAGATAAGAAAGCATTTATCAGAATATCATTTTAAAATCAAAGTATTGGCTTGTCAGGGTTCATTCCAATTAAACATAGGCAATAATTAGAAAAGACAATAATCAGAGCATTGGTTCAACAAGGCTTTAAGATTGATGGGGATCTAAAAGTGGGGATCCTGATTCTGCTGCATCAAAGCCACATCAGAAGAGTGCTGCCTCTGAGCACCAAGCCAGGCCTGTCTCCTGTTTAGGACCAGGCGGGATGGTGGTGGGCACATGCTAGAATTGAGCTACTTGTTTTTGTGCTTTGATTTTGACTGAAATTATATTTGACTCTCATAGTGAAAATTGACTGGAGCAAGAAATTTGTTCTGATGTCCTGTTTACTCTCTATGTGAAAAAAAAATCCCCTCTGCCTCTTTCCAGTTATGTAGTACGTATACATATTGGCACTTAAATCTTTACACAAAATATTTTGATAATTCTCTGTAATAAAGATCCACCCAAACATAGGGAAGACAAGCATCTGAATGATCAAAATTAGCAGACTAAGGCTGAAAACGTGTCTTGGACTTCAGTCATGTGTGAGCAGCTCCTAACTGAAAGAAGGGATTTAAAAAAAAAAAAACAACAAGCAGAGAAAGACAGATGGAAATCATGTCCCTGACTTACTATGGCATTTTGCTACAGGCAAATATTATTATCATGATTATCTATACCAAAGCAAAATGCAGTAACTTATGTAGTTGCAACAATTCAAACAGAATTCCTCATTAGGAAATTGTCTGGAGAGTTGTTTTAGGAGATGAAAGCCATCATCTTTACCATTTATTCTCATTCTCTTTTCCTCGTCAGCTGTGTAGAGGGATAACTTCAAAGATTATCTCTTGAACTACGTCTGCTACAAGTCCAGATCTGATAAAAGCACAGTGCATTTGTAAGTTTAGGCACAGCAAGCATTCCCATTGATTTCAGTAGACTGTCTGGTATATTAGGATGAGCATAACACAACTCCTGGTACAATTAGAGCCTTACAATGGATCTCATCCTTATTGGAAAGGAGAATAAGGCCTTTTCTTCCCAAAAGATTTATCACTGGTCATAAACAACAAGTCAGCCTTTTATTGCCTTGTATATTCCCAGCAAAAGAGCTGATCAAAGGCTAGCAAAGGGCCAGAAAGCGCTAGCTATAGCCATGCACATTATTTATAGTGTACACATGTGAGTAACCTCACAAGAGTCCCACACTAAGAGGAGACTCACTGTTTTTTTCTGAAGCTCTTGTTGGGAAATTATTCCCAGCAAATAGATCTTAAACTCAAAAAAAAAAAAGCAGATTTCCTTATAAAACACAGACTTGCACCTTGATGCCTGGCTAAAGGCAATCTCACAGAATAACCTTCACTTCTCAGGTGTGGAGGAGATACTAGCAGCCTCTTGGGAAGGCAGCTGAGATAAGGGGGCACAGGGCGGGCAGTGTAACATGGGGCCGGCTGCCGGGGGGGCTGAGACTACATTTCTGTCATTTCTCAAAGGGTACCAGAGCAAGAAAGGTAGTTTGAACCAGATCCACAATGGACATTACATTTGCACTTGCAAAGGGTTGTGTGTATGTGCCCTTAACAGGGTTATCAGCTTCCCAGGATGGCTGTGCGTGTATCTGCACTTCGAATAAATGCAAGGGGTCTATTACTCTGTGCCCTTAAATATGCAAAAACATTCGCTGATTATCATGCAGATTCTAAGGGCTTCGGACAGCAGGACACATGTCGATGATTGTTTGCTTCTGGATCACTTGTGGTGCTGCCAGCGTTGTTGCTCAGTTGGGTCTATCCTCTTGCCAGGTAGTCAGCAGGGGAGGATCAAGCAATGGTCAACGTTATCTTGGCCTCTTGCACTGTTTGCAAGGAAAAGAAGTAATACTAAGCCAAGAAAGTTTGGATATCTATTGAAGCTGATAATATCCCAGTGAAACACATGTATTAATTATTAATATGAATGGCATCAGATAGCAGAAGTTTGTGCATACAAAATTGACTTATATTTATATTTGAAATGTTTTTGTTTTCTCCAGCAGGAAAGTTTGTCTTTAATGGCCTATTAGTGTTTAGTTAATGCTACTTTAGCTGATTTCTAATGTACTGAACTAGCAACAAAGAAACAGCAATCCAGACATTATCTCAAGAAGAAAATGTAGAAGGAATCATGCATGGGAAAGAGGTGCTTACTGTTTTTTCTTTTCACTGTCTGTTTCATCAGACAAAATTGATTAGAAATACAGTCTATAAAATAATGATCAGCACATTACAAAAGATCATGTCAAGGGTAATTATGTAGTGTGATAGCGAGGGAATTAAACCAGCCATTGACATTAACAATAACAAGTATTCAACATCTAATCACCTATGTACCATCTGAAAATTTTCCTCTGAAAGAGCATGTCAGTGTTTTACCCCTTATTTGTAATGAGTTTGTCCTCTCAGGAGAGAAAAAGAATTTGAATGAAATGCTAGTGCAGTACCTGTAGCTTTATTTGCAATTTCACATAACATTTTTTAAATTAATTATTTAAGAGAGCTATATACATGTGATATAAATATAATAAACATTTATTTGATCTGTGGATAGCTGATAGCCTCTAGATTGCATTGAACTATATAGGTCTTCACTGAGGTGGTTACATTAAGGTTATGTGATGTAACAGCCTAGACTGATGTAAGTCATGCTAACAGGAAGTCGAGTAGCGGGAAACCATGAAGTCAGAGATGATAGGTGTGGAGAGACTTTCCTCCACAAAGCCCGCTTAGAAGTACCCTGATCACAAATTCACAATCCAGGTACACTCTCACAGTGTATAGGCTGAGGCAGGGGCAGATTTGACATAAGACCCTGGCTGAGACGCAGGCATCGGGAGCAGGGCGAGGTGCTGCACAGCAGGAACACCACGGCCTCCTCCGCAATGATGCCCAGGGGGGGTGGCTTCCAGCCAGCGACCAAGCAAATAAAGAAAGCAGAATCCACAGAAGATGTTCTTCTATCATATTAAAAAACAGTGAAGATTAATAGTGTACTATGCAGTATATATTAGTAGCGTACTACTAATTTATGTGCTTTTTACTCCTTATTTGCATGCTTTAATCTTTATTTACTTAATGAGCTGTATGTTCTAGATTTTCATTGACAGACTTTTAAGTACATTACTTGTTAATACTTGTTTCTCTGGGGAAAGACCTTTGATTTCTCCTCATTTATATTTTATATTTCATTTTTCCCATACGTCTATGTTACATCTTAAATGATTTCCACTAGAACACTATCTTTGTTCATTAAAGGCAGGATTTCTGTCACTTAATTTCAGCCACTTAGAGTTTAGTGTCTTGACTGTGCTTGTTGCCCGCGTTCCCTCTATTATCAGTGGAGAGACAGAGGCCTCTCCAGGGGGCAACTCACTTGATTTGTCTCAGATGCCTTCTCTAGACCACGATGAGTCACTCAGTAGTGGGAGGGCTTACATCTTTGTGCTTTGATTTTAGAGAATGGCTGTCTAACTTCTCTATACCTTGCGCCTAGCTTTTAGATGACTGAAGTCAGGGGAACTGGATTTCACCTCTTCCTGCTGTAATGACACTCCTCTACAGAAATTATTAGTTTAGTGGGTCATCACATGCAGCTGCTGAAATAAGCCATGGTATGTATTTGCTCAGAAGAGGACACACAGCTAATTTCAACTCCTTGATTTTCCCTGGCTGGACTGGCTTGATAAAATCTGCATGGTGGCCAAAACCCTACAGTGGCAGGGCTCAGAACCTATTTAAAGGGTTTCTTCACATACCTGACTACTAAAGTCTCCGAGCGTAGGGCCACATGAAGATGCAACACGACCTGCGGTGCTGTCAGGGCAATAGGTTATTCTCTCTTTGGAGAGGCTCTGTGAGGGGCTGGGTGTGATCTCCCTCAATCCAGAGCCTTTCCAAATGCTTCAGTTTCGCCATTGTGCCACATGCACACAAACACACTTGACAGCCTTTTCTGGTAGTTTAAATTATAACCTAAACCATATAGTGAATGGGCACCCCAGCAGATAAACATGCATAAATGAGCTGCAATTATATGATGAACCTTCTTACAGTGATTTCTGCCCTGCAACAGCAAAGTATTTCACGGACTTCAGGGCAAAATTCATTCTGTGCAAGGGTGTAACTTAAGGTCTATGTACTGCTAAATTTCCACTCATGTTTTCGAAATAATGCTTAAGGAGCACTTCATAAGTGTAAAGGTCCTGGCCTGGCTTTTTGACTTTAACTGACTAACTTAGGATGAACCTACTAAATGGGGGCATTTAAGGTTGTTGTAAAGTACAAGGAAGGTCTGAGAATAGAAGCCAGTTCTCAGTTCCTAAACCCCAAGATCTTAGGTGTCCTTACATGTAAAGATACCCACTTCCTATGCCGAAACTGTTAAACATCTTCTATAAAAGTTTTTCAGATCTCTTTTTAAAAGCACTTCTATAGGTTTCAGGAGGTTCTTAATACCTGGTTAACATTTTTGCATGTTGATCTATTATGATTTTCTCCCTGGTTATATATTCCACAGCTGCTGTCTTGACGAGGCAAACATCAGTAATCTGCTCGTCTTTGGACTCCTTTAACTCTTACAAGGTGCATTTCATTCATACAGAGATGTAATTAACAACCTTCTGGCTCCTCCACACAAGCACATCCTCTGACTTGTCTTACCAGAAACAACAGGGTGTTGTCCCTAGCAACTCTCTTCATTTGCATTTAAATAGGCTGTATTAGGCGATATTGAAGGTGACACCAGAAAAGGTAAAATGGTTCTGTAGTGATTCAGGAAGATGGTAGCGGTTCAATTGTTTTTAATGAAGTAGATTGTGCTACGTGGAGGTTTCCAAATGCTTATGGGGTGCCCCTCCTGAGAAGTGGGAAGTGGGCTGGTTTTCACTTTCAATGTAACCAGGATGTTCTAAACTTTTTCATTTGCAAGGACTTGCTCCATTTACTTTCCTCTAATTCCAGGTGGGGTAGTTTTTCCAGCCTATCTCTAATTTTCCGAAACAAACATTACTGTGTAACTCTATAGGAAATAGTCTTCATACTAACTTTCGGCTGATGATGCTTTTGGTGAGATAACTTTCTTCAGTGGAGAAGTAAGCTACAAAGTAAGGTTTCCTTTAAGGCAGTTCTCTCTTACCTTCCCTTAATGATCAGTGATCCAGCACCCCTCTTCTCCTGGAGCCTTATCCAAAGCCTGCTAAAGTCAATGAGTCTTCCCACCAATGTCAGTAGTCTTCGTCCCCCTTGGCTAATGACTGAAGTCATTTAGTACTTAAAAACCCATGAAATAAAAGAGTTTGCATCAGCGAGTCATCCCTATTATTTGCTTATTACGGTGTCAAAGATCTAGAGAGCCTGGGTGATCCAGAAGGAGCATCCAGCCAGGCTGCTGGAGTCTGTCTGTTCCTCGCCACCGCTCCCTCCCAGCAGAACCCTTCCCGATAGACATTTGCCCCACCGAAGCCACAGATTCAGTCACTGACCTTTGATGTCATTTACGCACCATATGGTGTACTTATAGTGGAAGGAGAAGCAGAACCACACCAAATGTATGAGCACTGAATGCAGCTGTAGAGGTACGGTGACTTTGCAGGATCTACTGTTTTCTGCTGTTTCTCAAACACTAGTTGTTATGTATTATTCCCCATTCCCAAAGATAAAATGGCAAACTACTTTAAAAAGTGAAATACTCCACTGAGTATTGTTGTTGCAAGAATATTTTTAAAAATGTATCAGAAGGGTGGGGATCCCAGAAAACTCTGTATCTTTAATGATGTGAATATGAATGAATGAGAACTTAGGAACACAGCAGTTTTGTATTAGGGATATTCAAGCAGGAAACTCAGTATAATACGTGAAACAGAAAGCATTTTCCCATGTGAAACAAAGAAGAATTCTTTCACAGTTTGTAATCTTCCTCTCTTTACTAAATTCCATGATCAAGTGCATGACTGAATATTACTCTGCATAGGAGATTTTGAGTTTCTTCGTACCATTTACAGGGTAACCAGGAATGCCTTAGGTAGAAATGTGCTACCCTTTTGCTTTTTTATGAGCTGTGGTGGCTCAACAAAAGAATTGGGAACAAATTCTATATCTTCTTTCACACAATGTAAGTTGAGGCTTTCTTCTAGCTAGTTCTAGCTTGACATTTACTTCAAGAAAGTACTTATCTCTGGGAGCATACCAGGAAGGAAACTCTAAAAATACATTTGAGGATCTCGTTAATTTAAAAGTGGGCAACAAAGAACAAGCCTCTACTGATACTTCAGTGCATTCCAGAAATTCGCCCTGCTGGCCAGTTGTGTGTTCCCCATACCAGAAACAGAGAGAGATTATTCCTGGCTTTTATCTTTAAATTTATGGGTCCATTTTCCCTGTAGCTTTCCTGTTACTGCACTTTTCTATAAAGTTCAGAGAGAGACCTTCACCATGTATTTCAAGAGAAGGAAAGCAAAGCCACCCAGTTCTGTCTTAGGAAATATCTGCTGACCTCCAGTTGGCCCAGACGTATGTGCGCAGAAGAAGCAGGGTTTTGCAGCACAGGAAGTCAAATCAATAGAAAGTCTATTCCAGAATTAGCAAACAAAGATCTAACTCATATAAACTTCCGTTCTAGAGGCATTTGTAGAAAGGAAATGGAAATTACTAGACAGCTTTATTGACAGCAGAAGTACTGTTTTCCTTACGGTCTTTGTACGCCACAATCACACATACATGCTGATACTTGTATACTTCACCCTCTTGCTCACTTACCTGCTTCTGTGTGTGGAAAGAGAAAGACACACATAATAACAGTGTGCTGCAACAGCAATGTGTGAAAGAGTAAACTCTGCGGTCTAGTAACCACTCCATGTCCTGTAGCTAGAAAGCTGGGATCCAGGCAGGCTTGGAGAGCACAGCAGACCTGGGGGAGGCGCGCGATGTGCTCTGCACCTCCCGGACTGACTCGTTACCCTCTGGCAAGGCGCAGCACAGCTCTGACATTCGAAGGAGAGGTTCTGGTCAGCTTTTAAAGAGGCTGATGGTGAGACAATAAAAAATGATCCAAGCACTTAGGTGGCCGCTTCAGGGGTGACTGAATTACTCTCTAGGCTTGCTCTCCACTGCACTGAATGAATGTCCACTGAGTATGATGGGACCTTAAATACCTAGAGATTGATTCAGTTGCCTAAACATAGGCATTGAATGCAACTCATGTGAGGTGAGCTAGATTATCCCACCCAGCTTCCCCGTGCCATTCCAGAGGGACGTGGTACTCCCAAGGGTCAGACCTGCGCAGCCCGCATGGGTGGGTGGCTCAGATAACCACAGCTCAGCAGGTGAGCAACTCTGATTGATTGATCCAGAAACATGCAGTCAAGCAGCTGCATCATGACCTTAGCTCACATGCAGATGCTTAAGTTTGGAAGTTGTAAGTTTGAAAAGAATTTGATCAATTCCATATTTTGTTGCAATAAACCATACCCGACACTGCCTGTCTCTGAAGTGTAGCCAGGGAAGTGCCAGAGCACCGTTAGCTGATGATGAGTTCTCATTTCCGTGCCGACTGTGCAGAACTAGATCACATTTACTGAGGTTTTAATGCAACCCAAATGTAGGTGCCACACAGATTTCTGGCATGACTGCTGAGCATTGTGGATAATGGGTTTTATTCATTTTGTAGAGTAGAATGGATATGACATGATATTTTACAGAGACTTAGAGACAAATCCCAGCCCCAAGAAGATTAAATGATGTAAGGAGTTTAAAATGGATTAATTTTTATCACTTGTGGGAACCTTAAGGTGTGTAGCTTTTGCTTCTCTGTTCATTTTCTGCCCAACTAACCCTTATCTTTCTCTGAGAGCTGACACATAACACGCTACCTGTTCCTGGAGAGCAGAAGCTGGTTGCAGCCTGCATTGCCGAAATCCAGTGCATTGAACTGAGTTTTTTAAATGCAAGCCAGGTGGTGGAAGATTGTGGGAAAAGAAGTAAAGCAAAAACTGGACCTTTCATGGAAAACAATCCTGAAAGTGCCTGGGAAAGAACTGCAAATGGGAGCTCTCACATGCTTCAACAGAAATAGCAAGGGTTAGGAGACCAGCAAACATCACAAACCTCTGAGAGCATTCTTCAGGCCTGGAAACTGCAGTCACCCTCACCTTCACAATAACCTTGAGAGAAATTTGCAAACTGGTCACAACTGTAATTTCAGAACATTTTGTATGGAGAAACACACCTTCCACCGAAGCTCAAAGTGACCATGACATAAACTGTAGGACATTCCCACCAAGACTACAGGCACAGACCCAATTACCTTGTGTGTAACTTATCAAAAGCTAAAATTCTATAAGTAAATAAAACAAACCTGGCAATAACTTTCTTTACTTCAGAAATTATTCTTAGAAAAACTCTTGTCTAGCCAGGATTTTAGAGGAAAGTGTTCCGATATTTTTTTTTTTGTCTCTCCATAAATTCTTACCCTCTGAGCAAAATTGTCATGACATTTTTCAGCATCTCCTGTCAACAAAACAGAGAAAACGTGATGCGCCTCTGTGTAGCTACACACCAAAGTGATGGCCCCAGAAGTGGAGTACTGCATACCAAATACTCACATAAAGTTGCTCATAATCAATCCCCAAAGTCATTAACATTTTGAATAATTAATAAATTCAAGAAAACTACAATCTGTTCAAAGACAATCCATGAAAAAAGCCTAAAGACTGCCAAACGAGTTATTCATTGTAAATTATTGCTCTGCTGATGCAGTTACATCACATAAAATGAAGCAGTCAGCCCTTCAAGAACCAAATGTTTCACTACCCTTTCTAATGGGTGGCAAGCAGATTAAATGAAGCACGCAGAGAGAACTGAGAGGAGAAATCTTGCAGTGACGGGAGATTATCCTCAACATATATGGCATTTCATATATCTGGAGCGCTCAGATTCCTTTTAAGTAGAATGCTAAAAAATAAGAAGGTAACACCGGATCTAGGGGGATGCTGAGACCAGAATGAGTGTCAATATGAATTTTCATTAGGCACACCTGGAAGGTCTGAGAATGTGTTGTGTAACCAAGTCTATTAAAATTAAACAGTGTGATAACTGCTGACACAGCAATTGAGCTGCTTATACCAAAGGCGGCCACACAGTTGGTGTGGACCACCACACACTCCCACACAGACCAGTGAACACCAGTTGATTCAGAGGTCACCAGAAGCATTTTTTAAAGAATCTTCAGAGACTGAAAAATAGGCAAGGTTGAAAATTACCACTAGGTTTATAAACTTCTACCACATCCTTTGTGGTATATGAATGATAGGCTTTAATGAAATGTGGCATTTTCTTCCACAATATACTACTGAAAGTATCTGTTACCACAAAGGTAATATCTGAGAAGGTTTCATCCTCCCAGCCTTCTGTTAATAAAACACAGACACTAAGCAGATGTTGCCTTTTAGGTGTAAACCAGAGAAGAGATTCACATTCTTATGGATATTTTTACAGTGCTTTGTCCTACTGTCAGATATGAAATGTGTGCAGGCTGTAAATAAGTAACTCATGACACTTCTTCCCCAGGATCATTTCAGTGTGTTTCTATTATTCACATCAGATTCCAGGCATACCCAGCTATCCTCCCCACGCTGGCTTTATGCATCAGAAAAGTACGTATTTGCAGAGGAGATCAAAGTGTTAGGGGTGGTCAAAGAGGCTTGTCCTCTCTTGACCGCCTGGGGAAGCTAGAGCCCCCGAAAACTCATCTGGCTTCTACTGCGGAGAGAGGGGTGGATGGGGTGGAGGGGTGTTAGGGTAGCAGCTGCCCCTACTTCTTCCATCTCTTCAGTGGCAGCAAACCCATCTCCCAAAGGCTTTTCACAGAATCACAGAATCACAGAATAATAGGGGTTGGAAGGGACGTCTGTGGGTCATCTAGTCCAACCCTCCTGCCCAAGCAGGGTCACCTACAGCAGGCTGCACAGGACCTTGTCCAGGCGGGTCTTGAATATCTCCAGAGAAGGAGACTCCACAACCTCCCAAAAGCATGTAAGATACTTTACCCTCCAAAACTCTTTATCACAGAAATATCAAACAATTAATATTTCTCTTTGCAACACTCTTGGAAAATTGTGTTTAATGGATAAAGAAAATCACGAGAAGAAGGGAGGATTTATTGAGGAGATTCAGCGAAGGAGGAGCAGTAACCCATCCACCAGAGCCAAGTCCGCTTCATGGAAGTTCCTTTTCTGGTTGTTTTCTTCTCTGTTTCAATTTTTTACTGCAATTTCAACAGTAAAAACAGAAGGTATCCCTGCCTAAGGTTATATATTCCTTTCTTCACAACAGGAAACAAATTTTCTAAGTTCTTCAACAAATACTGAAAAAGTGAATGCTATTGTGGGGCACAATATTGTTTCCCGGATCATATATTTTCTGAGCTCAGTAACGGCTGTGCAGATTACATTTTCTCTCATTCTTCGCCAAGCAGAGGAATACCGGTAGCTTTTACGCGGACGAGCAGCACGGCTCCTACCCGCTGGCTGGAGGCGAGCCGGGGAGCAGCCTTACAGACGAGCTGAGCTCACCACGAAACGTGGAGCCGATGGGAAACGCCTGCAAAGCCAGCGGCCAGAAACGCTCTGACAGCGCAGGCAACTCATTTCTTTTAACTCCCCCTTCTCCTGTGCACTGACACTCAGTCAACAGTCTTGACTTTGTATCCTAAGGCCAGCTCTGCCTAGCTGGGTGGTTGTACCTTCTTCCCGGTCAGACCACGGCGCATGTTTGCCCGGAAGCCCCTGCTCCGCGCTCCTTCGGCAGCCACAGCCGACTCGGAAACCTCCCGACCGCTCGCCCGGAGCGCAGGACCCCGCCTGCTCAGGAGAAGCGCGGGGGAACAGCAGCAGAGCGATGCA
>Ga0181612_125084_pt1 | contig 16376 bp, 9 predicted proteins | sample HoacroProtozoa21_FD_119630 | JGI IMG/M metagenome (GOLD analysis project Ga0181612, IMG submission 119630) | Hoatzin crop microbial communities from Cojedes, Venezuel. Combined Assembly of Gp0051906, Gp0051904, Gp0051908
CTATCTGGTCCCGATGGCGTTTTTTTTCAGGAGAGGTCGGAAGGGCTCGATCGTGAGTATCGCCCGGTCCAGGGCGGGCCTCCGTCCCCGTGAAGCAGGGCCAGCGGCGGAGGGGGGGGGCCGTGCCCGGGCGGGACGAGCGGAGGCGCGCAGGGAAGGCGGTGACGCGCTGCGGTTGGGGCGGGCGGTCGCCGAGCAGTTTGACTGAAGTGAAAAGCGGGGGAGGAAAAAAAAAATCCTAAGCAAAGAAAAAAGAAAAGGAAGTGTCCGGACGGAGCCCGGGCGCTGGGGTGTTGGTGCTCTCCTTCCCCTCAGTCCCGGGCCTTTCTCCAGAAACAGCCGGCCGAGGCGTTCCCGGCGGCCTGCCCAACCCGGGAGGCCTCTGGGTGGAAGTGCAGCTCGCTCGTTTCCAACGCCTGCTGAGGTGATCGTCGGTTCACTGCTATAAAGTGAACTGATAAGAGTTAAGAGCGAAAGCTTAGAGCAGCCAAGCGTTGTAGGCTTGTCAGCAATGGTGGGGTTTTTAACGTACTTGAAGTAATTGAAGTTTTTTTTATTATTAGAATGAAAATAAAGTATTGATCCTTTGCTGTTGTCTTACTGTGGGATTACTCAGCTGTATTCCCTGGTAATTGTAGTAAGACATCTACAGTCAACAGCCTTTACTAAACAAAATGGTGCATGCCAGACAGACTTCCAGAGTTAGGGAGCAGTGCATTTGCAAGATAGACCAAGTTAAAAGGCAGTCTTTGCAATGCACCGTTTCGTTATTTGATGTGGCTTTGTGTAAAGACAAATATTTCCTAGTTCATCTGTTCATTATCCCATTGGAGAGGACAATTAAAAAAAAAACAACCTCTGTAGCAGAAATAGCAGAAACTTAGCCTGTTCTACTCCATAAAAAAATTACATCTCTGAAGGTGATGGGCTTTATTATGGCATAGTGTTTTCTGATCACTAGAGCGAGGGCACAAATTCAAAAACAGAAAAATCAACTTAAAAAAAAAAAAAAAAAAAAAAATACTGTGAGGGTGGTCCAACACTGGAACAGGTTCCCTAGGGAGGTTGTGGAGTCTCCGCCCTTGGAGATACTCAACACTTGACTGAACAGGATTCCGAGCAACCCTCTCTAGCTGACTGTGCTTTGAGTAGGGACTTGGACTAGACGATCTCCACCCTCAACCATTATGTGATTCCATTCAAAGTACTTCTTGTAGGGAACTCTGGTCCCAGTTTTTCTGAGCTGGTATTTAATGTTATCCTTTTAAAAAAAAGAAATGTTGCATTTGCTGATAAAAATGTATTAGTATTTTATTTTATTCAGGTTGAACCTTTGACTGCAAGACTTGTTTAGCGATAAGCTTTTTCAATCTCATACTGCTGTGACGGAGGATTACTTCTGACTGACAGATTCTTTCTACAAGAAAGGGATTAATATTGTTGCTCTGAAGCAGGGTTCAATTATTTTGTAAATTACATTTCTAACCTTCATTAGCAGCTGTTCATACATGTTAAAAAGTTAAACTTGGAACCATTTTAAGTCTTTTGTTTACATTAATTGCATGTAATTGTTCTTCCTTTTGATATTATTTTGTATTGTTAGTTTTTGTGCATGTTCAGTTCTGTGTTTTTTTCATTGTGGTCCTTAAACTCATTGTCAACTAATTTTATTTTAAATTGTTTAGAAACATATAGCTCATGGCCTGGTCCCTGCTGCTACCATAGCTCCTAAACCTGCAGTTCCCCGCACCCCTCCCCCTCGTAGTCCAAACCCTTCTCCAGAAAGGCCCAGGTAGGTTTTGAGTTTGGGTTTTGTTTTGGTTTTTTGCTTCATCAGCTACAATAGCACACTAGAAAAGCATGACTAGAAGAATTGCATGTCCTTGCTGCAGTGTTTACATATAACTTTTCATAAATAGAATATATTTTTGATTTGGGCAGTTCCCTTCTTTGAACTTTAAAGATACCTGTTTTTCTCTCACTCCTAAGCATGCTAAATAACTAGGACAATGACCATTATTAATACGTAACTTGTTACAAATCTGAGTCAGTTAAAGACAAACAGACTATTTAAAGTTAGGGCCATTTTTAATTTAGCTGCCACAGTAGAGTGTAGGACTGTAGCAGTGCTAGTACTGTGAGTCAGGAAATTTTAATCTATTAGAAAAGCATAAATTAGATGTTAGTAACATGCCATTTTATTGCATATTAAAAAAAGTGGGGACTTAACTGGCATGTAAAATCACGCTGGATTGGATTTGAAGTAGCTATAAAGCCAAGTTATGTAAAGGGATAATACAAATTTATTTTTCTTTTAATTTGTAGTTTTTACAGTTTTACGTTTTCTCTGTTTAGTTCAATTCTGGTTGTTTTCTGTGGTCTTAGAAAGACATTCCTGCTTAATCCTAGTTCATGTCTTCATCCTTTTTGACCTCCAGTTGTTGTCGTTCCTGTTACAGTCCTCAGCATTTCTCTCTTATTAATCTTTATTCCTACTTGTTTTTTCCCCTTCATCTTACCCTTCTCTATAGTCCCCAGCATCCCACAAATAGGGACTTCTATGTGCTTATGCTTGCCCTAGTTTGCAGTGTGCCAGCATTTATTAACAACTTCCAAGTCGTCAGTAAAAGGTTCAGAGTAGGGAATAAGGGAAACTAGGAGTCAAAATAGCAGAACGTGGAACACTTTCTCAGCACAACCCCAGGTATATTGTTATGGCTAAAATGAATGCTAAGTACTGTAAACTACTGATATCAATTTTGTGAATGTAACTTGGTATATTCCATGATTTTCATGCATGTGATTTGGGAAAACTGATAGGTATTGTACTTTACTCTTAGATAGCTGTGTTACAATAGCTTGCCCAGTTTTGTGCTTTATTTTGGGAGTTAATAGTTTAGAACCAGTCCCTTAGAAGTTTCAGTGATGTTTATGCTTGCTAACTGTGAACATTTTGCTTTGCTTAAATAGTGAAGGCATTTTGCAATGGGGAAAAATGTGGAGCACAGAGAAGAAATCAGTATTGTTTCGTTGCTTTATTCTGTTTTCTTCCAGATCTGCTCTAGCAGCAGGTATACTTGCAGCAACCCTAACAGGGCGCACTGTTGCTATTCCTCAGCCTCGGCAGCGATCACTTTCTGAAAGTGATTCCACCTATGTGGAACAAGAATGCTTTGAACCGTATGCAACAGTCACAGAGCTCAGAATGGGGTAGTGTATACTTTCTGGTTTGATATCTTGTATTAGAGATAGAATCTGTAATTATACGATTTTACAAAAGAGTTATAGCAAACTAATTCACCTCCTGGTGTTAGTCACTTACTTTTTTCTCACCACATCATAAATTGGGTCTGAAGTATCTACAGTGCTCATTCTGCTTCTCATAAAGTGATGTCACACGTACAATCTTCAGAGAGGGAGATTTGGATTGCACAGCAGTCACAAGTTAAAACATGTATTATTTCTGCCAAATGATGATCAATTACACAAACAGTTTATCACTGAGGAATCATCTGAATTACATGTCAGATATTTCCTTTGTGCTGAATAATTATTTCAGACTCTTCTTTTGGTAGAATTAGCAACCTTCTATCTCTAATCTGGCATTTTCTTTAAGATAGAGAAGAAAGTGTAGCTCCAGTGTTAATTGTCTATTTTAAAGCATACACATAGGCTGGATTCCTTGTTTGCAGCTAACAGAAGCTTAGATGTCTGTGCCAGCTGTTTGGAGTTGTTGTGTATAGTCTAAGACTGATGGCTCTACTTTACTAGTGTTAATTTTTTCAGAAGAGTAAGCAACACTGAAACAGCCTTTAAACTGCTTTCTACTTGCAGACCCAACTGGAAACTTGATGGTAGTGACAGATCTGCTGTACAGTCCCTGGAAATATCAGGCAGTTATTGTGAGGATGAGGACGTAGATACCTATCCTTCAGATGCTGGTAAAGAGGCAGAGTCCAGCTGTCAGAGTGATGAGAAAAGGGGAGAAAGCTTAAGCACCAATGCTATTTATGCTGTTCCCTGCAAAAATAAAAAGGTAGGATTTGAAAATGCATTAATTCCTTTACCGTGTTTTAATATATTCATGCAAATATTAAATATCTCTAGGGATTTTCAGTCTCTTCTTACTTTTTAGACATTTATTTGGTTTTTATTATTCCATATGCTTCTTTTCGTGGTTCATTTACTCCTACACGAGTCAGGTTTGTTTGTTGATCCTCACAGATTCCGCATCTCTGATTACTAGGAGCCTTTCCTTATTAGGAAAACACTGGTATTCTGTATAATTATTGTGCATAATTTAGTCTTGTAAAATGTCCAATATTTTATGTTGAACATGATACTTATGTAGCAGATTATTTGTTAAAAGCACTAGGAACTTTAGTTTTACAAATGGTGAAAGCTTAGGTATTGATTCAGTATTGTGCTAATGAGCAAAGACCTATACAGAGACAACGAGATTCAGAATCAAACAAAATAAATTACCTTATTGTCTTGAAGACCGGTGGATTTTTCTGTGTTATGGGTTTGGATTGTCTTAACTAGCGATCAGCAGGGTAATACTCTTAAAGTACATTTAAAGTTCACTTTGTATCCTTGTCCAAAATGATACAAACATTTTATAAACAGGAAGAAGCAACTGAGTAGTAAAGAGGCAATGAAATGCTATGTATGTGAAAAAAATCAGAAAACGCCCCTAGGTGAAGAGATAGTCATCAGTTAGGGGAGAGGAGGGGAAAAAAAAAGGGAGTAAGTGGAATACGTGAGACACTGGTATGCAGTCAACAAGGGGAAAAACAGCAGAGAGAATGTTAAAAATTTTTCATTAATCCCTTAGTGCTGTGATATAGTAGATAAATGATTGATCTTTTATTAAGAGTGAGTTTAGATACAACACAGAACAAGCAAATATAGGGTAATTTGACAGACTTTTGTGACTGAATGAGGTGACAGGCAATATTAGCCCTGCGAACTAAATGACTGTCATAGTTTCCTACCTCCTGTTGATCATTGTAAGGTTTAGATTTTATTTACATGGAGCCCTAAAACAGAAAAAAATATGTCTTATCGTTTATTATCTTAAAATATTGGAGTAAATTCCGAATGTGACTGGGACATTAGTACACTAAAGGTTTCATACAGACAGCAAGATGTGGGCTATTTTAGCAGTGTTACCATGATTTAGATAGGCTTGTCTTATTTTTACACAGGAAGAGTTTCCACCATCTCCTAGTACTAATGCTGACAAGAAAGAGGCGCCTTCTCATGAAACTGAGTTTCAGGTGCTGGTGGATGAGTCAAATGTGCAAATAGAAGGTAAATAAACTTAATTTAGTCAAAATGCCGTACCTTTTGATAGCATAGGGGAAAATAATTTTTTAATAAAATAAATTTAATACTATATGATAACAATACATTCTTTTTTTTTTAAAGGGCAATGGAAGAAATGCTACTAAATATTTGCCTATTTCTACTAGTTACAGAATATACAGAAAAAAATACGGCAAGAGAGCAAGCTCAATCTACCTGCATAGGATTTTTATTGTATAATTATCTTGTCCATTATTTTAAAATCAGGAAAAACAGGAAATCAGAATTTGTTCCAGAGCTGTGAAATGCAGTTTTTACAGAGGATGGCAGCACTCTAGTAGCATTTGGATAGGAAAGAGAAAGCAGAACTGAGTCCAATTTGAAAAATCTTTGTCTTTCTGTTTTATTCATATTGGATCTCAGTGTTGTTTCAATATTATTTCAGTGGAGTTATTTGAAAAGCTTTGTAGAGAACAATATCCAGAAAGAACAGGTTGCTTTGATAAAACTGTTGGGGAAGTGGATGCATTAAACTGAAAAGAATATGATACATAAACTGTTTCTAATTCCTCTTGTACATAGTAAGTGCTGCGGATCTTGGAAGCTGTCAGATTTGCAGTTGCCTTGTTCAGAGATGCAACAGGATTCAAGCCCAGTAAAATAAATTAAAATATTTAATTTGTCCTTTAGTCAAATTCTAAAAGAATAGTGGAAGACAACAATACAACTTAATTTCTTCCATAGTTGCATCTATGTGGTGTGACGTAAAGTAAGGTCTCACATCAGTATCCCAATACACCATGAAGAGATAATGGAAAGTTAGTGATCTAATCTGTGGTTTTGGGAGGACTTTCTTCCATTTATTTGCAGTATACAATACGTGTACTTACATATCCATATGAACCTGGACGTACAAATGTAAGTTTATGGGCTTACAAATGTTTTTTGTTTTTAATTGACTGAACGATCTGTTTTTCTTTAACAGAAGACCAAAATCTTGGCTTGAATTTAAAGGTAAGACTGATATGAAGGTTAATTTGTGATGCATTTTTGAAAAAAGGATGTTAAAAACAACTGATAGTTTACAGTCACTTAAAACGAATTTATTGCCACTAGGGAATCTTTCTTTTGGAGTACAAGAATGGCTAATCATTCCTTTTGAGAAATACCACTATATATGTAAATAGGCCATACGGGGGGGGAAGTGTGTGTTCATTGTAGTTTTGGGGTTTTTTGTTGTGTGTGTGGTCTTTTGTTTTTTTAATATATCTTCTGTTGTTCCTCATGCAAAAGAAGGAAACTGAGGGCGGGAGACATCATGTTACAGCAAGAGATAGCCTAGTGGTAATTATAAAATTCGGAGTCTGGCTTCACCAGATTTTTATCTAGTTTTCCAGCTGTGCCCATCTGAATGCTTTCATAAGCTTGAAAAAGAATACCCAGAAGTTTAGTTTCTTGGATCAACTTGCTGGAATATTATTTACAAAAATAGTCAGTTTTTCCATTGTTAACATCACTTCTTCTCTTCAAGTTCTTGACCACATATATTTTCTTTTGAAATTGTTCTTGAGTTTTGACTCATTTAGTCATTGGTGTCTTGGTATGTTAAATTACATGGTATCATATCCTCACAGAACTTCACTGCTGTTTCATAAAAACGTTGAGAAAGTTTGTATATCAATCATGTTCACCTGAAGTAAATACATTAGTATAAATTCATCTTGTAGTTCTTTCCTGATGAAAGAACCTTCTGAAAATGTAAAAATAGGTACTTTTTTAACCATCAAAGGGAGAACAAAAACAAACAACAAAGTTGAAGAACATTTTACATTTCAATTTATTTGCTGATTCCCAGTTAGGTACTGATATTTCATATCACAGTTCACTATTCTAAAGTCATATTTTATACAAACAAACAAGTGGGAGCAACATCCATCCTGTCTGGTCAAGAAGCTTTATGTTTATGTAACTTCTATGTCAGCCATAAAATTGTTTTGAGAACTATACATCTCTTGACAACTGAGTTTCAAGTGTCCACACGTGACTGATGGCAGTGATAAGTGACAAAATGATGTCAAGATGGGTAAATGACAAGTCATATATTGTTAGTAGTGAATCCAACCTTAAATTTTGTTGATATAAAAGAAACTGCTTCAAAAGTTCTGTTTCTTAAGTTCTCCAACAGTGATGCTGTTCAGAGTACTTCAGAAAGGATAACTGCTAAAGCGTATTATTTCATTTCTTATTTCTCTGCTAGGAAGAAAAATCTTTAGCTGAAAATCAGATACGTGTAAAGCCTCCACCATCCCCAGGTACTTGTGATTTTTCTATGACTTTACTACAAATACTTACTTTAAAAATATGCATATCTATATAAAAATACATTTTCCTTTTTGTATTCTGTAAGCCTAATTCATGGAGGGGGGGAAAGTTATTTCTTCTGTACAGGAGATGACAAAGTGCTGAGTGTTCTGTGAATATGTGTAAAAACAATAGTTCCAGGCTTTGTGTGTTAGGTGTTTTAGACTTATTATTTTCTAATCTGAGTGACTTTAGAAGTCTTAAGTAAATGATTGTGAAATGATGTAATGAAATTAAAGTCACACTGGAACTCTCCAATCCCTTAAGTTTCGACTACACTAGAGGGTGTCACCATTATAAAGTATCCCATTGCAACTGACGTGATAAACATACCGTGATAGGAGGTACATGGTCTACCTTCAGCTAGTGCCTTATTTGTATGTTACTGGATCCGTGTAACGATTCCAGGCACAGCACCTCTGAACTTTGTGTATCACATGAACGGGATATGGCCTATTGTGAGTTCACGGGGTTTTGTGTATTTTATGTACTTTTGTGCTGTCAAAGTATCTTATGCCTTCTCACGGAAAGTTAACAGTGACCATAAACACATGAAGCTATCATATGTCATCAATAACACAGATAGCTCTGTGTTTCAAAACCAGTTCTTGGGTTTCATATATATCCCATACTAAGGAACTGTTGTGTACTAAGATGTATGTGAATTTGAAAGTGTGATCTGTTATTGCTGATGCAACAATATATCCACGTTTTGCAGATGATCTAAAATTTTACTTTTGTATGGACTATTAATTAAGTAACTTCTATTCAGTAACATTATTGAAGCCTGTGCAGTGGGAAGGAGGGTAAAGCTTTCATTACACAGGTGATTAAGATAAGAAGCGGGCAAGAGGACTGAGTAGTCCATGCAGGGCGCATACGCTTTGCTTACTGCAGTGGATATTTCTGTCTCGCCTCTCTAGTCACCCATGCTAGGGAAAGGGAGATCTGCTGACACTTTCTTTGCCCTTTAAAGAAGGAATGTTTTCAGTGTCTGAGAGAAAAGGTGGGAACTTGCAGCCGCTCCACTATATAGCTCTCTTTCCAAATCCGCTTTTTTAATTCTCTCTGGCTTTATCTTCTGTGAGCCATGAGCTGATTTATATCTTATAAAGTATCACTCGTACATAATGCTAATATTAGAAAGAAATGGATTATAATTTGCTGAAACTTGTATTGAAGTCTGAATACCATTTAAATGCATTGTACTGTGGCATTACAGATGTGTCTATTCGGTCAAGGCAAGCATGGCAAAATATGACTAAAGAAAAATTCAGAGCACTAAAACAAGAAAACTGGTCTCTGAACAAGGCGTACCAGGATATGGTCCAACAATTTGAGGGAACAAAACAGCAAATGGAAGAACAGCAATTAAAGCTGAAAAGACTAGAACAAGAAAACAGAACACTTAAAGAAGCTGCAGAAAAGTCCAGACTAGAACAAGAAAACAGAACACTTAAAGAAGCTGCAGAAAAGTCCAGACTAGAACAAGAAAACAGAACACTTAAAGAAGCTGCAGAAAAGTCCAGACTAGAACAAGAAAACAGCACACTTAAAGAAGCTGCAGAAAAGTCCCATAGAGAAGGTGGGAGAAACATATAAGCTATTCTGTAGTTACCTTGTTTGATTTTTCTAATTTCTTACAATCTATTCCTGCAGTAGTAGGTGTCCACTCATTGATTTGAGCAAGTATCTATGCAGAAGTAGTTTTCGAACAGTATTTTCTACATTTGTAGAAATTTTGTCAAGGAATACTTACGTGATCATAAAAAATTAATTGGTTGTTTGAAATTTAATGGGGTTTTGTTAGTAATTTTCGTCATGGGATTACTCCTTTACAGTGTTTTGAGAGTTCTCTTATTCTAGCTTATTGAGGTTTTTGTTTTCCTTACAATTAACAAATGATGGTGAACATTTCTTGAATTTTGATTGAACTTTGTTGTTGGATATTTGTTTTAATAGAGGAGGCTACAGAATTACTTATTCTCAGACAACAAGCACAAGAACTGGTAGATGAAAATGATGCTTTGAAAATGATGGTCCATCGTTTAAATGTAGAATTAAGTCGCTATCAAACTAAATTCAGGCCATTGTCTCAAGAAGAGGTGAGAATCTTGGTTATAAAGGCAGTTTTGTACTGAAATGTCCCATTGTCCTTTCATTCATCTGCGAGTTTTTAAGACTATTTTCTCCAAATTTGCCCCAAAGCCTACAAATGCATAGGCTTTCTCTGAAATTTAAGATAAGCATTTATCGTTAAGTCTAATTTTAAGAAGTTAGACTTTCTCCTACATTAGTAAGATACTGAACTTCCAGTTTTGTTGACTTTGTGTGCTACATATGCAACACATGTAATTAGAAATATAAGCTTGTTTGGGGTAATAGTTGTGGCTGCAGTGGGCAGTGGCTGGTGCTTCAAAAAGCAGGAAATAATTTCAGTATCTTTTTAAAAATCTACTGTAGCATCTAAAAGTGAAAAGTTTACCCGTGAAAGGACCACCACCGCCATGGCTGGTAAGTTAAAAAAATGTTTTCACTTATCTGTTCATTCCTTTCTAAGTAAAGTAGAATTTCTTTACTGGAACCAAAATATTCAGGATATTATTTAGTTACTCTACTGAGCTATTACATACTAGTAGAATATTATAAACATTTATGTTTGTTGCATAAAAAGATGTAGGGCAGTACTTTGCAATGAATGTGTGCAGCTCCACAGTAAGTTATAGACGGTGTACAATCACCAACTTTGAACTACTGAATGCAAATTAAGTAGAAGTACTGTTACCCTAAGAATCATAAATACCATCGTCACGTAGTATTGTCTGGCATGTAGTTTGCCTCAAGGTCTGTTGCTTAATTGTTAATCTTCCTAATTGTTAATGTTCTGTTGTGATTATTTTTAAGATGATACTAAAAGAAAATAGCGTATTTCAGTGATTCTGATGATAGGGATGGTCATGGGTCCACTAGTAGTCTATGAACTTCTGGCAAGAAGGCAAATAGTCTGTGAGATTGAATGCATTTGTAATATGTGAAACAATTTCTCCTTGAAATGCTAATCAGATCTTAGATTTTCCTTCCTCATTGTTACTCAGAACTATACAGAAATAGGAAAGTCCTCCTTCTGCACTGTCTAGTTATAATATCCAAGAATCACATATGTATGTGTTTAGTTTGAGAGTGTAAAAATTCCTTTTCCACTTACTAATGAATATGGGTTAAATTTGATTATTATAACTGTATTCACTGTAGTCTTTCAGTTTGATTTTGTATTCATTTGCATCCACATTCTGCTGTGCTACATATACTGATAACTAATAGCTGCTTTTTAGTAAAGCATGCAAGTACAGCTTCCAGCCTTGTCCTTTCCAAAGCTTGCTCCTAAAGTCATGCTGTTAAGTGCTTCTGCAACATCATTTTGCATGTGGTGGTCTGCGTGCTTGTGTAAGTCCTGCACTTTTGTCTGCAAGGCATATACGAAAATCCTTAATAGCTTTTAAAACTAGCAATATATAGCAGGAGAAGTAATAAAAATATTGATGAGATTATGGTTTGTAATTGATTTATATGGATTGATTTTTTTTATTTTTTAGTTGGATATGAAGTATTTGTCACCTCTTCTGTTGGCATATGAAGACAGAATAAGAGAAAAGGAAGATTTAAATCTTGAACATGAGGCAAGTTGCCATTTAAAGAAAACATACTTCTACACTGAAGCAGAAATAAGTTACTGAAATTTTTTAAAGGGATTTGTCAGAGGTGTTTTCTGCCTAAAATTCAAAGTGACTTTGTTTCACTTTTCCATGCATAGCTATTGTGCTATCTTATCCTACTTGTCTTGCTTGTTTTTGTCAGCCTGTTCAGACATAGAAGCAGGCACTACACTGAGATGTACAAGAACTGTGTGCTCTGAATAAACCATAAACACAGTCAGTGGTAGAAAGAATTTACTATTGTCATTCATAATGGTGATGCAGTGCCCTGTATAGCTGCTTTTCACACGCCTGTGGATTTTTGGTAGAAAAACATTTATTTCTAGTTTATAAAGGAATGGGTACTCTTTTTTGCTCTTCAGAAATATTTTTTTTTGCAAACAAATCTTTGAAAAATGGTGATTTTCTTCACAGCAGAACTGCCGTAACTTTTCAAAATAATTTATTTCCTTCAAAAAATCAAGCCATAAAATGAGCAGAAAACACTGAGAGTTTTATATTCCTGTAAATTCACTGTATTGTCCTACCATATTCAAATTCATGTCATTCATACTGAAAATGTATAGTTTCACCTAGTAATTCCCAGAATTCAGTTTTTTAAATCTATATTTTAAGAATCTATGACTTGCTTAATTCAAATGACACGTGGCAAAAATGTGGCACAATTTGAATATATAATTTTTAATCAAATATTACAAGATTGATGAAGCAATTTAGAAGTATGCACATCTGAATTAAAGATGAGTAGGTATTGAGATAATATGCTGTTAACAGAAGAATTAGAAGGCACCCAGGCCTTCTGTATATTTATAAAGTTTTTGTTGATGTAAAAATTAAAACAAAAGACATAGCTCTGAAGACTTTTATGTGGAGTCCTTTGTCTTCCAGGAGGATATGAAGAATTTTAGAGTACGAGTTGAAGAGTTGGTGAAGGAGAATGAAGACCTGCATGAGCAATTAAATAAAAATAACTTTATTACCACTACAGAATGGCAAGTTATATTACTAGAGATTAATTTAAAAGCTACTTATTGTTTTGCTTGTTGCATACAAACTTTTAAGATCAGAGATCTTAAGGAAAAAATTTTATTCCCCTCAAGGAAATTAAGTTTTGCTCAAGAGTTAGTATGGTCATGATTATGTCTTGTTGGACCAATGCTGATCTGCAATGCCTGAAAGAATTTTGGAGTAAAGATCAAATAGTGAATGTGCAGTTTTGCACCTGAAGCGCATGTAATTCTGTCCCTGACCTTGCAGGTTACATACTTAACTTTTACACTTCTACTAATAGTAGGAATGTGCCAATGACATTAGTTTTTCATTAATAAAAAATAGTATTGGAATATGACATTAGAAGAATTGGATGTTCTTGAGAAGTGAAACAATGCAAACGTAAGGAAATTGAGTAGTATAAAATACATTTGAGACTTAATAACAGTTCACTTAAGCATTCATCAGTTAGTAACTGAGATGGAGAAGAGACTGGTGGTACTGGTTCATTGCAAGATGATTGTCAGCTTTTTAGGGCAACAGCTGTAAAGAAAAAGAAAGGCAGTATAGTACTGGGGTGTGTTAGAATAGGTCCTTCTAGTAGCAGTTGGGCAATAACAACACAATTACATGGAAAACTCTGGAGACTTCCAGTCATCCATATTTAAGTATAGAGAAACAAAGCTGAAAGGGTTTGTGGTGTAGCCAAGGAAATGGAGGGCCTCTGTTATTTGAGGTTTCGACAGATTGGCCTTTCTCCTTTAGTGAAACAAATGCTGAGAAAGGACAATGTTGCTTTTTGTAAGCACATCAGGAACAGAAGTCATGGACTATACAAAGAACTACTTAAGCTGCATTTATAGGACTGAGGGCAGTGTTACTAGAACAACAACTGGGTATGCAATCACCATAAACAAAGTGGAAATTGGAAGATGATTCCTAAGCAGCCTGACAGATTTTGGAACAGCATCCGCTGTGAGCAGTGAATGTAATTCTCACTGCACTCGTGACACAGGTGGTAATTGTATAGAAGGGATCAATGGCACAGTGTCTACAGTAGGAGGACTTTGACTCAAGCTGTCTCTTCTAATGTTGTCTCTCTGTAAATTTAACCAATAATATCAGCAGACTTTCAATGAGAGGCTCCTCAAGGCAGAATTACAGAAGTGTGTAGTTTCTGTATAGATTTGGTTAAGTTGTTTATAAAGGCATCAAACTGTCTTATAGGTGCTTTAATAAAATACTCTGGATATTTTATATGTCTTTGGATGCTTATATACTGTCCACAAATTTCAAAACGCTCTTCATACAGGTGTTTCAGATTCTTAAATACAAATTTTTGAACTTGTAACACCTTTGCTTTTAATTTTGCCTCTCTGCAGATGAATGAGAGAAGTTCTTATCTCTCTGAGCTGTTTCAGGCTGTCTATAGTCTCTGTCTGGGAGCTGTTTTTGAGGGTAGGGTTCAGCAAGGCCGGGATGTCAGCAGCAATGCCACCTTACCAAGCATTCGCTCTATATATTCAGTGGCGTCTTCATGCTCAGTGTTGCAGTGCATTGCTCTTGTATTTACTTAACTGCTCATGGGGATGCACTCCTAAGCACAGAAAGGAGTTGGTCTTGATCAACCTAATCTTTTTGTAGCAATTTAAAAAATTTTGTGTCACAAAGTAGCGTCATGGTGCCAGGCATAGCTGACGGTGAGGATGTAGCTTGGCAATGTGGGAGACATTCCTTATGCCTAAACCTGTTGATGAAATACCATCTTAGTGATATCAGTTTGAAAGTTGCAGTTTTACCTGCAAAATCAGTTTGTTTACAATTGTTATATTTTAAAGACTTGTCCAGTAAGATTCACAATCCACTTTCTCAACCTTAACTCCAGCCTAGATAGTTTTGATGGGGAAAAAACTTCCATTGTTTCTTTCAGCTGGTAATGCTTAGCATCTTGCATCAGCACTGACCTTCCTTTCACAAATGACAAATGTATTTTGTAATTCAGTTTTTATTTCATATTTATCCATTCAGATGAAAACATGCAGTGCCTTAAGTGGTTAAAGAATATGAACTCAATCTTGGCTATTAACCAATTTCTAAGTGGCTGATGCGCACTTGCTTCCTTCTCCTATGCCCACTGCAGTAAATTTCACTGTAAATAAGTCAGCTGAACTTACAAGTGCCTATGTGCAGAGGTTTTCATGGATACAACTGTAAGGTGACTTCCATTTCTGTGTTTGCAAAAATCTTCAGGGTAGACTGTTTAAGACCCTATTTTTCAGCTGCCGGACAACAATTGTTAGCTGTATGGTTCAGCTTAAATTTTAGTCTGAATATAATTTGATGGTAGGGGAAATTGTCCCTATCTAGATCTACACACAATAGGATGCATTTTTACTTAGGTCAAGCCACATGTGAACAAAGTAGATACACATTGTGTTAGTTACTGTCATCAGAAATCCTTGGTAACAGTCTATTTTGCTACACTTTACTTGGGTTTAGGCTACTCTTGCTGATTGATTGATGACAACTTGTGATATCATCTCACACTTGTACTGTATTTCTTTGTGCATTCTGGCTGATACTTCTAAAGTTTTAAACCTATTATTAGTAAGAACAAATAGTTTCTTAAGCTTTCATTAACATAAAGACTGGTGTACTGGTTTTCTTGAAAGCTCAATTAGTACTAGTTATAAAGCAGAGAGTTAAGTTCTCTGCTGGGGATGGTTCAGTTTAAATGTACATCATCTTTACAGGCCCATACAACACACTGGCTGTATTTTTTCAGAGATCAAAGCCAAGAAGATCCAAATCCTGTCTAAGAATTTATCATGTTTTTGAAAACAAATTTGTTTCAGTTACTAGTTACGTAGCTGTCTGCAAGTCATCTGGCACTATTATGTAACTTCAGTTCTCTCATATGAGAGAAGTCTGAGAGACCTGGGACTTTTTTGCCTAGAGAAGAGAAGGCTCAAGGGGTAATCTTATCACTGTATATAAATGCCTGAAGGGAGGCTGTAAAGACAGAGCCAGGCTCTTTTCATTGGTGCTCTGTGACAGGACAAGAGGTAAAGAGCACAAACTGAGACACAGGAGGTTCCCTCTGAACATAAGGAAACAGTTTTTCACTGTGAGCACTGCAACAAGCTGTCCAGAGTGGTTGTGGAGTCTCCATCCCTAGAGATCTTAAAAAAAACATCTGGACATGGTCCTGGGCAGCTGGCTGTAGATGCCCCTGCTTTACCAGGGTGGTTGGACCGGGTGGCCTTCAGAGGTGCCTTTCAACCTCAACCATTCTGTGTTGCTACACTCTGATTCATACATAGGTATTTTTCCTTCATTCTATAGGGAATTTTTGCTTTAGTTGGTCAAAGATTTTTAAACATTATTTTAAGTAATTTACATTTTGAAGGTTGTGAGTTCATGTCTCTGATAAGCTTACCTTGGGTCCTGACATTGCTTTCAATGAGGGTTTTAGTTTGTTTTTTTTTAAAGAGGTTCAAACATGATTTTATAAGTTTACACTGTTGGAAGTCAGCAGTATTCTTTCTTTGGACATAAGTTAATACTTGAATTATATTTTATTTATAAGCTGGTTGTTATTGCAGGCAGCAGCTGAAAACTCAGGCCAAGCTGGTCTTGGAAGAAAATGGATTGTTGATGGAGCAACTTGAAATTCAACAAGCTAAAGCAAAAGATAGTCACAGACAACATGTTCAAGAAGGTAAAGCGCTTGAGTTGCAAATCGTTTCAACTACACCAGAGTACTGCAGGTTTGGTTTTCTGTTTGTGGGTGGGGTTTTTTGTTTTGGTGGTTTGGGGAGGGGTTGGTGTTGGGAGTGGTTTTTTTGCAACTTCATATATGCCTACGAAGCATCGCTGAGTGCGGGTAACACTAATATGAGATCTTGTCAACTGATACTGAAAAGAAATGTCAGTATCACCTATTGACACTATGCAGCATACTCCATTTTGACTTGCTTCCTCTGAACAAGTGCCAAGAAC